>OGFG01001751.1_pt1 | contig 20309 bp, 20 predicted proteins | sample 1570761 | NCBI WGS metagenome assembly OGFG01 (sample SAMEA2581938, study PRJEB24529) | metagenome | biome: Human gut stool | place: China | collected 2011 | reverse complement strand
TGCCCGGCAACGGCAGCGACGAGAACCTGTTCTTCGCCCTGCGGGCCTTCTGCGACGAGAACCACCCGCTGGCCTATGCAGACATCACCTATGGCTGCTACGGCGTCTGGTGCGGGCTGATGCACATCCCCAGCCACATCATCCCGCTGAAAGAAGATTTCACCCTCGACCCGGCGGATTATTACGGCCTGAACGAGACCATCGTCATCGCCAACCCCAATGCTCCCACCGGTCTGGCCCTGCCCCGCAGCGCCATCGAGGAGATCCTGAAGAGCAACCCCAACCATGTGGTCATCGTGGACGAGGCCTATGTGGACTTCGGCGGCGAGAGCTGTGTGCCGCTCATCAACAAGTACGAAAATCTTCTGGTGGTCCAGACCTTCTCGAAGTCCCGTCAGCTGGCCGGTGCGCGGCTGGGCCTGGCTATGGGCAATGCGAAGCTCATCGCTGACCTCAACCGGGTCAAGTTCAGCCTCAACCCCTACAACATCAACCGGCTGACCCTGAAGGCGGGCAAGGCCGCGCTGGAAGATACGGACTACTTCGACAAGACCCGCGCCGCTATCGTGGAGACGCGGGGCTGGACAAAGCAGCAGCTGGAAGCGCGGGGCTTTGCCGTGCTGGACAGCCGCTCCAATTTCCTGTTTGCTTCCACCGACAAAAAGAGCGGCGGCGAACTTTACCTGAAACTGAAAGAAAAAGGCGTGCTGGTGCGCCACTTCGACGCACCCCGTATTTCGAACTGGCTGCGCATCACCATCGGCACGCCGGACGACATGACCGCCCTTCTGCGGGCGCTGGATGAAATTTTGGAGGGCTGAGCCATGCGGGAAGTGACCATTGAGCGGAACACCAACGAGACCCAGATCGAGCTGACCCTGAACCTCGACGGCGCAGGCCGGTATCAGGTGGACACCGGCTGCGGCTTTCTGAACCATATGCTGGAGCTGTTTGCGCGGCACGGGCGCTTTGATCTGGTGCTCATCTGCCACGGCGACGTGGAGGTGGATTACCACCACACCACCGAGGATGTGGGCATCGCGCTGGGGCAGGCGTTCGCCCAGGCGCTGGGCGATATGCGGGGCATCCACCGGTACGGCAGCTTCTATCTGCCCATGGACGAAGCCCTCATCCTCTGCGCCGTGGACATCTCAGGCCGCTGCACCCTGAACTGGGACATCCATTGCAGCACCGAAAAAGTCGGCGACTTCGACGTGGAGTGCGCCAAGGAATTCTGGCTGGGCTTTGCCCGCAGCGTGCCGGCCACCGTCCACTTCGTTCAGTTCGCGGGCGAGAACAGCCACCACATCCTTGAGGCCGCGTTCAAGGGCGCTGGCCGTGCGCTGGCCGATGCCGTCCGAATCGATGCGGCCCATCGGGACGAAATTCCTTCCACGAAAGGACTGCTGGTATGATATGCATCATCGACTACGGCGTGGGCAACCTGTTCAGCCTGAAATCGAGTCTGGCCCACTTGGGGCTGGAAGCGAAGGTCAGCGCGGACGCCGCCGACATCCGCGCCGCTGACCGGCTCATCCTGCCGGGCGTGGGCGCCTTCGGGGACGCGATGGCAAAACTTGAGGCCACCGGCCTTGTACCGGTCATCAGGGAAGAAGCGGCGCAGAAACCCCTCCTCGGCATCTGCCTCGGGATGCAGCTGCTGTTTGAAAAGAGCTGCGAGTACGGCGAGCACGACGGCCTTGGCTTCGTGCCGGGGCAGGTATGCCCGCTGGCTCCCGACCTCGGCGACAAGAGCCTGAAAGTGCCGCAGATCGGCTGGAACGCCGTCCACATCCTGCGGGACGACCCGCTGTTCAAGTACGTCAGGGACGGCGAGTATTTCTACTACGTCCACAGCTATTACGGCAAAAACTGCGCCGCCAACACACTGGCCGTCAGCGACTATTCCCTGCCCGTCACCGGCGTGGTGAAGGCAGGCAAGGTGTACGGAACGCAGTTCCACCCGGAGAAAAGCGGTGACGCAGGGCTGCGGCTGCTGAAAGCATTTGCGGAATTATAAGGAGAAACGAAAATGCAGATATTCCCAGCCATTGACCTGCGGGGCGGCAAAGTCGTGCGCCTGACGCAGGGCGATTACGACCGGATGACCGTCTACGGCGAAGACCCCTGCGCCCAGGCGCGGGCTTTTCTCGAAGCCGGGGCAAAAAACCTCCACGTCGTCGATCTGGACGGCGCAAAGGACGGGACCCTTTCCAATTACGACACCATCGCCGCGCTGGCAAAGCAGGGCGGCCTGTATATCGAAGTAGGCGGCGGCATCCGCACCGAAGAGCGCATTGAAAAATACCTCTCTTTGGGCGTGGGCCGGTGCATCCTCGGCAGCGTGGCAGTGACGGATCTTGACTTCACGGCCCGGATGCTGAAAAAGTACGGCGAAAAAATTGCCGTGGGCGTGGACGCCAAGGACGGCTATGTGGCGATCCACGGCTGGAAGGATGTCAGCGCTGAGCCGGGCGTGGCCTTCTGTCAGCGTCTGGCTGAGGCTGGATGCAAGGCCATCATCTACACCGACATTGCCTGCGACGGCGCGATGAAAGGCACCAACCTCGCCCTCTACCGCCAGCTTGCAAAAGAAGTGCCAGGCGTGGCCATCACGGCCAGCGGCGGTATTTCCTCGGAAAAAGAGCTGCTGGAACTGGAAGAGATGGGGACTGCCGCCGCCATCCTTGGCAAGAGCCTGTACACCGGTGCGCTGGACCTTGGGCGCTGCGTCGCGCTGGTGCAGAAGTAAGGAGCAAGACCATGATAACAAAACGCATCATCCCCTGTCTGGACGTCCGGAACGGACGGGTCGTCAAGGGAACGAACTTCGAGGGCATCAAGGATGTGGCCGACCCGGTGGAGATGGCCCGGATGTACAACGCGGCGGGTGCCGACGAGCTGGTGTTCTACGACATCACGGCCAGCGCCGAGGGCCGCGCCCTCTTCACCGACATCCTCACCCGGGTGGCCAGCGAGATCTTCATCCCCCTCACGGTGGGCGGCGGCGTCAACACGCTGGACGATTTCGACCGGGTGCTCAAGTGTGGTGCCGATAAAGTCAGCGTCAACTCGGGCGCACTGAGAGACCCCGGCCTCATCCCGGCGGCGGCCAAGCGGTACGGCGACCAGTGCGTGGTCCTCTCCGCCGACGTCAAGCGGGTGGACGGCCAGTTCCGCGTCTTTGCCAAGGGCGGGCGCGAAGACACTGGCCGGGACGCGCTGGAATGGATCAAATGGTGCGTGGACAACGGTGCAGGCGAAGTGTGTCTCAACAGCATCGACACTGACGGTGTCCGGAACGGCTTCGACCTCGAGATGCTGGACGCCGTGGCGGCCCGGGTGAACGTCCCCATCATCGCCAGCGGCGGCGCGGGCAAAAAGGAAGACTTCCTCGAGCTGTTCCATCATAAAGGCATCGACGCGGGCCTTGCGGCGGGCATCTTCCACCAGAAGCTGCTCACCATCCGGGAACTAAAGGAATACTTAAACGAAAATGGCGTGGAAATGCGGCTCTGAGCCCTTGCGTTTGCCCGCCGAATACGCTAAACTATAGCTGTCCCCCTGCGGGGAAGGAGAAACATTATGGACCTGAAATTTGACGAAAAGGGCCTCATCCCTGCCATCGTGCAGGACCACTACACCAAAGAGGTGCTGACCCTCGCCTACATGAACGCCGAGACGCTGGCGCTGACCATCGCGGAGGGCCGGACGGTGTTCTGGAGCCGCAGCCGTCAGGAGATATGGCGCAAGGGCGAGACCAGCGGCAACGTCCAGCGTGTGGTGTCCATCACCGCCGACTGCGACGCCGATGCGCTGGTGGTTGAGGTCGTCAAGAGCGGCCCTGCCTGCCACACCGGTGCCGAGAGCTGCTTTTTCAACGAAGTGTATGTTTCCCCGGAGCTGAAGCAGTTCAGCTGGCAGGGGCTGTATGACCTCATCAAGGGCCGCAAGACCAGCCCCAAAGAGGGCAGCTACACCACCTATCTGTTCGAGAAGGGCAAAGAAAAGATCCTCAAGAAGGTGGGCGAAGAGTGTACTGAGGTCATCATCGCGGGCGAAAAGGAAGACAAGGCCGAGACGGTCTACGAGATCAGCGATTTGGCATACCATGTGCTGGTGCTGATGGTACAGGCCGGCATCACGGTGGAGGACATCACCCGCGAGCTGGAAAAACGACACGTTATCGACCACAAGGTCAAACAGGAAAGGATGCAGTGATTCACTATGGCAGATTATAAGAAGTCCAGTGTCCATTGTCACTCGACGATGTGCGACGGCAAAAACACCTTACAGGAGATGGCCTCCGCTGCGTGTGCGAAGGGGCTGACCACACTGGGCTTCACGGGCCATAGCTATACCCAGCGCGACCGTGAATACTGCATGAGCCCCAGCCGCACGGCCCAGTACAAGGCCACCATTGCCAAGCTCAAGACCGAGTACAAGGGCAAGGTGGACATCCTCTGCGGCATCGAGTGGGACCTGCTGAGCGAGGACAAGCGCACCGGCTACGACTACTGGATCGGTTCTGCGCACCACCTCTACGGCAAGAACACCGGCAAGTACTACGAGATCGACTTCCGTCCCCAGGATCTCCACGACTGCATCTACGACGACTTCGACGGCGACCCGCTGGCCGCTGTGGAAGCATACTTCGCCGAGGTGGAGAAGGTGGCGGCCATGGGCCCCGACATCCTCGCCCACATCGACCTCATCAAGAAGCTGAACGCTGCCGGTGAGTTCTTCGACGAGGAGTCGCCCCGCTATAAGGCCGCAGCCCTCAAGGCGCTGAATGCTGCCAAAGAGCACGGCTGCCTGCTGGAAGTGAGCACCGGCGGCGTCTACCGCGGCTACCGCAAGGACTTCTACCCCGGCCCGTGGCTTCTGGGCGAGTGGCAGAAGATGGGCGGCAAGGTCATCATCACCTCCGACGCCCACGATGTGGACAGCCTGACCTTCGGCTTCGACGAGGCTGCTGCCGCCGTCAAGGCCGCAGGCTTCAAGAGCGTGGAAGTGCTGACCGTCAACGGCTTCGAGACACAGAAACTGTAACGATCTGAAAATATTGAAAAGGGCTGTTGTACAGCGGAATCAACCTCTCCGTCAGCGCTGACGCGCTGCCACCTCCCCTATTGAGGGGAGGCTTTGCCTCTTCGCCAGAGGCTCCCCTCGGCAGGGGAGCTGTCGAGCGGGAGCGAGACTGAGAGGTTGTACCTGTACAGCAGCTCCTTTTTGTGACTATGGAGGAACGCTTATGACCCAGTCCCCCGCGAAAAAATCATTCTTCAACCGGAATGTCGATTTGATGAACGGCCCCATCTTCAAGAGCCTGTTCATCTTTATGCTGCCCATTCTGGTGTCGTGCCTCTTCCAGCAGCTCTATAATACCGTGGATACCATGATCGTCGGCAATGTGCTGGGCGATACCGCCCTTGCCGCCATTGGCGCCTGCGGGGCCATCTACGAGCTTCTGGTTGGATTTGGCATCGGTATCGGCAACGGCCTCGCCATCGTCGCAGCGCGCGCCTACGGGGCCGGAGACGATGACCAGCTCAAACAGACCGTGGCGGGTTCCATCGTCATCGGCATCATCGCGTCGGCGGTCATCACGCTGGCGGGTGCGGTGGGCCTGCATCCGCTGCTGGAACTTCTGGACACCCCGGCGGAAATTTTAGAGGACGCCTACGGCTATATCATCATCATCGACTTCGGCGTCATCGTCATGTTTGCCTATAACCTCTGCGCCGGCCTGCTGCGGGCTATCGGCAACAGCTTTATGCCGCTGGTCTTCCTCATCCTCTCGTCGGTGCTCAACGTCATCCTCGACCTCTGGTTCATCGCTGCGCTGGGCATGGGCGTGGCCGGTGCCGGTGTGGCGACGGTCATCTCTCAGGGCGTGTCGGTGGCGCTCTGCATCCTGTATGTCTTCCGCAGCGCCCGGCTGCTCCTGCCTGAGAAAAAGCACTTCCATGTGGAGAGCCGCCTCTATTGGGAGCTGTTCAGCCAGAGCATCTCCATGGGTCTCATGAGCAGCATCGTCTCGGCGGGCTCTGTCGTTTTGCAGTACGGCATCAACGGCCTCGGTACGCTGGTCATCGCGGGCCACACCGCGGCCCGAAAGCTCTTTGCGTTCACGGATATGCCCCTGACGGCGATGGCCTCTGCCTGCTCGACCTACGTCTCCCAGAACTACGGCGCGAACCATCCCGACCGCGTCCGCCGTGGAATGCGGGACATCTATCTCTACGGTGTCGTGGTGGCTGTGACGGCTATCCTGCTTATGAGTGTGGGTGCGGAGTGGATGGTAAAGCTGGTGTCCGGTTCTTCGGAGCCGGTGGTGCTGGAAAACGGCGCGCGGTATCTGGTCTGGAACGCACCCTTCTACGCCGTGCTGGGGATGCTGCTCTCCACCCGCTACGCTCTGCAGAGCATGGGCGAGAAGGTGCTGCCCCTGCTGTCCAGCGTCATCGAGTTTCTGGGCAAGATCGTCTTCGTCCTGCTCTTCATCCCCCGCTTTGAGTATAACGCGGTCATCCTCTGCGAGCCGGTCATCTGGTGCTTCATGACCATAGAACTGCTGATAGCATACCGGCATAATTCCTTCGTGTTTCCGAAGATGAAAAAATAAAAACAACGAGGCCTTGCGTTCGCAAAGCCTCGTTGTTTTTTGTCAGAAAATATGTTATCATGAAACTGCCGCTTTTGGCGGCGGGGCGCTGTGCCACAAACGCAGGCGGCTTTCTCCTTACCGGCACCTGAGTGCGCCGGGCAAGGCGATTTTCTTGGATTCTCGCTCCCCTGCACGCTCAAGGGCGGAAAGGGGGGATGCACCATGACGTTTGAACAGGTCGTATTACTGCTCTCGCTTCTCGGCGGAGCAATTTTTGTGACGTTTCAGATCACATGGACTGTTTCTCACAGTAATGATAAAGACAAGAAAAAATGACCGCCTGACTCTCTACATCTGTGCGGTCATTTTTTTCTTGATCCACTAAGGTAAGGAGCAAGCCGTTTGCAGGCTAGCGCCTTTCTTATTTGTAGTATAATCATTTTTTAAATGGCTGTCAAGGGCAATAAAATGCCTTTGACGGCTCTTTTTTATAAAAGAACTCCCCGCCATGCAGCTGCACAGCGGGGAGAAAGAGGGAGGAAAATTTCAGATTCAGAGGGCCGAATAGCCGAAGCTGTTCACCAGCGCGTCGATGTGCTGGCCGGCCTTGCACATGGGGCAGTCGCGGCTGTCGAAGCTGGCGTAGTCGGGCAGGCTGGAGGGGTCGAAGATGGAGGTGACCGGGATGCCCAGACACTCGTGGGTAGTGGCGAAGATGGCCGACAGGCCCGCCACGGTGCCGCCGTAGTAGTTGACCGCCTCGATGGCCGCCTGCACGGTGTAGCCGGTGGTGATGGAGGCCGACAGGATGAGGACGTGCTTGCCCTTGACCATCGGGGCGAGATTGTCGCGGAGGATGATCTGGCTGCCGCTGGTGTACTCGGGGGTGATGACGTAGATGGTCTGGTGGGCATTCATGTTGGCAAAGCCGTCTTTGGTCAGCTCGTTGGCCAGACAGGTGCCGATGACCTGCGTGCCGTCCAGACAGAGCACGGTGTCCACGATGGTGCTGTGCTGATAGGCAGCCACCAGCTCCTTGGCGACAGCCTTCGCCTCCGAGAGGCGGGCTTTCTGGGTGGTGACGTCGATGTAGTAGTTGATGTGGCTGTGGCTGGTGGCGAAGTGGCCCTTTGCCACGCGCAGGAACAGACTGCTCTTGTTGGTGGGAAGCTTTACCATATTGATCATAACTGCACACTCCTGTTCTTGTGAAATCAGGCAGGACGCCCATCCCTCAAAAGGAAACAGCGCGGCGGCACATCTGTCCGGCCGCTGCGCTCCCCGGTTGGTATGCTCTTATTGTAGCAGGAAAAGCACCTTATGCACAAGACACAAAACCACTAAAAATCCTTGCTTGCGTTTTGGCAGAATGACGGAGAGGTGCAAATAAAAACGCCCAAGGCGTGAGCCTTGGGCGCAGAGTGCAGAAAAGGAATCACACGAGAGTGATTTTACCGGTAGTGGCGTCCTTCTTGGCAGTCATCTTCCAGGTGCAGAAAGCACGGGTGTAGCCGCTGTTGCCGCTGCTGGCCTGAATGCGGGGCCAGTACTTCAGCTCGACCTTGTCGCCATCTGCAATGGTGACATTACTAATGGTGAGCTTGAAGTCCTTTGCCTCCTCGCTCTCTTTCAGGTCATATTCTTCCGGATCGACCGTGATATGCCGCTTAGTGGAATTCGTTTCGGTCGTACGGTTGGTGTTGGGATCATTGTGGGTGACGGTAAGTTCAAAGCACTCATTGGTCACATACAGAGGAACCTTTTTGGTGGTACACTTGATGTTGACGGTGCAAGTGAATTTGGAAGCGGTGCTATCATAAGCAGGTGCCTTGGTGGGCTCGTCCGTGCTCTTATAGGTCTTGAAGGTGCCCATCAGCTTCAGGGTGCTGCCGATTTTACCGGTCTTCTGGTACTCATCCTCACCACAGCCGGTCAGCAGACTGGAACCAGCCACAGCCACGGCAGCGGCGGCGCTGTACTTCAGGAAAGAGCGGCGGTTGAATTCTAAGGACATGATCGTTCCTCCTTTTATGTAGAAACACATAAATTCATTGTAATGACCCCAAAGGGTGCCTGCCTATACAATAGGCGAAAAATGAGCAGATGTCAATGCTTTTCACAAAAATTTTGTGGGGAAGCTCTGCCCTTTATGACGGAATTTCGTCTCAGAAAAATGCCTTAGACCTGCGTCAGGTCAGAAGAGTTCAGAGAGAAGGTGAGGCTCTTGTTTGCCACGAAGGTCGGGGTGAAGGTGACGCTCAGCTTCTGCCAGCCGGTGGGGACGCAGCAGATCAGCTGGATGTAGCCTGCGCCCTGCGGGGGCAGATTGGTGGACTCAGAGAAGCTCTGAGCGGCGGCGTCATAGAGCTGGATGTAAGCGCCCACCTCGGCCTCAGCGCCGTCGCAGACAGCGGTGAAATCGGTGGTGGAGGCAGCCAGAGCGTGGAAGTACTGACGGGCGACATCAAGCTTGGTGGCCTCATCGTCCAGCGGATAGGCGGCATCCAGTTCGGCGAGGTTCTGTGCGCCGATGTTGAAGGTAGTCGCGCCGGAGCGGTTCACAGCGGTGACGAGCACAGCGACATACTCGTGGTCGGGCAGGTCGGGGGTGTTGGCCATGGTAAAGACGCTGGTGAGCTGGACGCCCAGATTGTTCCAGTTGCTGACCTTGTCGCCGACCTTGACTTCGATGGCGTTGCTGGTGCTGGAGCCGCAGCCGCCCAGCATGGCAGCAGCGCCCAGAGCTGCTGCGGAGGCACCGGTACACTTGAGGAAGGTGCGGCGGGAAATTTTATTGGACATGGATGTGTCCCTCCTTGAATTCGCTTTATTATGAAGTACGATGAAAATGTTCTATCTTGTTTATAACATCTTTTGCACGCAGATGCAAGCAAAAAACGGCAGAATTTACACTAGTTTCACAGAGACTTAAGTGCGGTCCTCTCCGGTCAGTTCCCGGGCGCGGGTCTCGCTGGTCTTGACCAGATTGAGCAGGCTGGGAGTATACAGCGGGTATTCCCGGGTCAGGCTCTCGGTGGTCATGGCGAGGCAGGACGGGTCGGCCACGCCCTCGCCGCCGGGCAGCGCTTCGCCGGCCAGCAGGGCCTCCACATTGGCCTGAGCCGAGTGCATCACAGCGTCGGAGTAGCCGGGCCAGCGCCGGGCGTCCACGCTGAACATGCTGGGGGCGTTATGGGGTTCGGCGGAATAGAGCAGACGGAACATCTTGGCCACGGCGGTCATCAGGTAGGCGCTCACCTCGGTGGTCAGGGCCTTGCTGTGGCACTCGCCTATCTTGGCGTAGAGCACGTTCAGGCTGTTGGAGATGAGCTTTTTGTTCATCGTGGGCAGGACGCTGCCGTGGTAGATGTTGTCCTTCATCTTGTCGGGGTTGGGGATGTCCTCTGCCGAGAGCATCATGCCATTGCGCTCTGCCGAGCGGCCCAGCAGATAGTCGCAGGAAACATTGTAATAGTCTGCCACCCGTACCACAAAATCCAGGCCGCACTCCCGGATGCCTTTTTCGTAGTGGGAAAGCAGGGCCTGCGAAACGCCCAGATCCTCTGCCGCCTGTTTCTGGGTGATGCCGCGCTCCTTGCGCAGCAGTTTGATGATACGATTGAACTCCATGATGTTTGGCTCCTCAGATAAAAATAGGACTTCCTTGATTTTTGGTTTACAGCACGTTGATTATACACAATGGAAAACGACTTGTAAAGCGAAAAAGTGACGGTTTTTCCGCCGGAAATTCGGCGTTTTTGTCAAAGGGGTTGCTCTTTCTACCATATCTATGTTAAAATAAACCTTGCCGGCATATATTTAGTGTCTGATGGTGCCGGAAAAATCAGCAGAAAAGCAAGATTTGTGCGAATCAGCACAGGAATAGATAGCTCATAAGAGGTGTTTTTGCATGAAAACCTTTAAGCTCCATCTCATCCGCCACGGCCTGACTTCCGGCAATCTGCAGGGCCTTTACATCGGCAGCGGCACGGACATCCCCCTGTGTGACGAGGGCCGCGCCCAGCTGGCCGAGCTGAAAGAGCGGTTCGAGTATCCGCAGGTGGATACCGTCTTCTCTTCCCCGCTCATGCGCGCCGTGGAGACGGCCAACATCCTGTTCCCGAATGCGACCCACCAGTTCTCGGTGCATGACCTGCGGGAGGCCGGTTTCGGCGTCTTTGAGAACCATCCTGTCAAGGAGCTGGTGAAGAACGAGGACTTCAAGAAGTGGATCACCCCGGGCTCCGGCTTTGTGCCGGAGGGCGCAGAGCCCACGGAGCAGTTCCATGCCCGCTGCTCGGAGACGCTGCTCAAGCTGTTCGAGTATATGATCCGGATGGATGTCACCGAGGCCGCCTGCGTGACCCACGGCGGCGTCATCATGAGCATGCTGAGCCAGCGCGCCCTCCCCTCCCGCCACCCCGAGCAGTGGATGGCAGACCCCGGCTGCGGCTACACCGTCCAGACCGACGTTCAGCTCTGGATGCGCGACCGTCTGGTGGAGGCCATCGACATCGTCCCCTTTGGCTATGCCGATACCCTGCGGGGTCAGGCGGAAGCCGAGGAGAATGAAGCATTCGAATAAGAAAGAACGCTCTGCCGCCCTGCGATTTTGCCGCCGGGCGGCATTTTTGTACTCTTTTGGTACAAAATCAGCAAAGAAAACGCAAAACCTGCGGCAGAACGCTTTCAAACCCTTGACAGGGGGCAAAGAAACCGATACTCTATAAAGTGAATGATTTTTCTCGCTGCAAGGAGGAGTCCCCGATGTCTCAGTCTCTTTCCCGCCGGTCGTTCCTGAAATGCGCTGGTTCGGGCGCGGTCAGTCTGGCCGCTGCCCTGCTCACAGGCGTTTCGGCGGCTGCGGCACAGCCCCGCGTGATGGGCCAGCCTGCCCTGCTGGACGGCAAGGCGGCGGTGGAGCTGCTGGGCTATGCGCCTGCACCCGGGCTGGGCGGCGTGTTGGTCTACCTCTCGGTGGAGAACCTCTCGGCCCGCACCCTGCCGGTGGGCGCAAGCTACCTCCACAGCCGGGATGTCTCGACCCTGAAGGAGCTTTACAGTCTGGACAGCGGCGTGACCGCCCGCAGCGGCGGCGAGAGCGTCCCCTGCGGCAGCTTTGCGGCACCGCTCTACGCGGAGAACGCCGCCGATGCCTCGGCCTTTACGCTCAACCTCGCCGCCGGGCGCGGCGCGATGCTCCACTGCTTCTGCGCTGTCCCGGAGGATTGGGAGACGCTGGAGCTGAGCTACCGCCCCGCCTTTGCCGCCGGACAGCCGGTGGAGTTCGTGGTGCGCCGGGACGCCGACGCCGTCCGCCTCGGACCGGTGCCGGCGACGCCTGCGGAAGTCGGAAGCGTAGTGGATTTATAAACGGCTTCGCGCGCCGGTGGCGCGGGGTAAGATTGCTTTTGCATTGGGGCTAAGTTCTCTTTTGCGCACCAAAAGAGAACCAGAAAAGTGCCCGCTACTTTCGAGGCGCGGGAGGCACGAACTAGGGGCTGCTCGCCCCTAGTAACCCCAAAGAAGAAGGCCCAACCAGAAAAATCGGGCGGTGCGCCAGTCGGCGCAAACGCTTTTCCGATTTTTCCGGCAGGGCCGATTTTGATAGGAGTCATGCGCATTCATAAAGACCGTGCGCAAAAGAGTACAAACTTACTCCGTAATCATGCCTTCTTTGCAAGACACCCGGAACAGCACAAAGCCCACAACAAACAGTACGATCAGCGAGCCGACGCCTACATTGGCGCTGCCGGTCAGCTGGCTGCCCACGCTGACGATCATGGTGCCCAGGAAGGATGCTCCCTTGCCGCAGATGTCGAACAGGCCGAAATACTCGCCCGACTTCTCCGGCGGGATGATCTTGGCAAAGTGGGAGCGGCTGAGCGCCTGCACACCGCCCTGGAACATGCCCACGACGAAGGCCAGCACCCAGAACTGCCACTGCTGGGTCAGGAAGAACGCAAACAGCGCGATGCCCGCATAGGCCGCGATGCAGACCGGGATGAGGGTGGTAGACGGATACTTCGCCGACAGCCGCCCGAAGATGAGCGCCGACGGGAACGCCACGATCTGAGTCACCAGCAGCGCCAGCAGCAGGCCGGTGGTGTCCAGCCCCAGCGCGGTGCCGTAGGCCGTGGCCATGTCGATGATGGTGTAGACGCCGTCGATGTAGCAGAAGAACGCCAGCAGGAACCAGAACACCTGCTTGTCCTCATGCAGGTGGCGGAGCGTGTGGCCGATGCGGGCAAAGCTCTGCCGGATGGCGTGTTTCTCCACCTCCACATAATGCAGCTGCCGGTAGGTTTTCAGCAGGGGCAGGGTCATTGCCAGCCACCACGCCGCTGTGATGAAGAGCGCGATGTTCAGCGCCGTCATCTGGCTCAGGCCGATGGCCCCGGACCCCAGCACCAGCGCCAGGCAGACCACAAAGGGCACACAGCTGCCGATGTAGCCCCACGCATACCCGCGGGAGGAGACTACGTCCATCCGGTCCGGGGTGGTGACATCGCTCAGCATCGAGTCATAGAACACCAGACTGCCGGAGAAGCCCACCTTCGCAAAGACGAAGATGAGCAGGAAGGGCAGCCAGGTCTTGGCCAAGCCCATGGCGCAGCAGCCGGCCACGCCCACCACCAGGCAAAGGATGAAGATGGGCTTTTTGAAGCCCCGCGTATCGGCCAGTGTACCGAGGATGGGGCTCAGCACCGCCGTGATGATGGTCACAGCCGAAGCCGCATAGCCCCAGTATGCCAGATATTCCACGGAGCTCAGGCCGCCTTCTTCCGCCAGAGCGTTGAAAAAGATGGGGATGAGCGTCGCCACCAGCAGCACAAAGGCCGAGTTGCCGACATCGTATAAGATCCACGCGCGTTCCAGCCCGGTCAGGCTGAATTTTTTGTTTTGTTCCATAATCCCTCTCAATTCTCTCCAAAGGTGTGCTGATAAGCCGCATCCAGCGGCGCATCGGTGTCCAGCCCGGCCACGTACTCGTTGATGAGCCGTACCGCCAGCGGGATGGCTCTCTGGTACAGCGCATCCAGCTGCTTTCCGCTCTCGGCGCACTGCGGGTTCGGCTGCGGGTTTGCCACCAGCCCGTGCATGAACTCCCACTTGCCCGCTGCCCGGATGGCCGCCAGCACCACCCAGCGCTTGACCGGGTTCGAAGCCAGCAGCATCTTGTGCACGAAGACCATGCCGGTCATGGCCTGATAGACCTCATCCACCGTGACGCCCTCATAGAAGGGAGCCACCACATTCGCCCAGATGCGGCTGGGCTGGATGTGGCTGGCCGTCAGGTCGTGCAGCGGGTCGCGGCCCTCCCGGCGGAGCAGCTGGTTGTCGAACTCCGTCTCGATCTCACAGTGGCTCACGCCGCTGGTGCGGACGTACTGCTCCACATAAGGGTGGCAGGTGCTGTCCAGCGCAAAATGGCAGATGTACCCCAGCGCATACACCAGCGCGGCATCCCGGTTTTTGGCGTTCCGGATCACGCCGCGCGCCCGCTCAAAAAAGACGGTGCCCGGCTGCTCGTGCATGGCATTGCCCAGCCGGTTCACCGGGTTGGACTGCAGCGCCTTATAGTAGAACAGCAGATCCGGCCCGTGAAGGCCCATATCGTACAGCGCACGGTACGGCTCGATCTTCTTCTGGAGCGCATCCGGCAGCTGGGTCAGAACATCCGCGCCAAAGCAGCGGTGTGCATAGGTCGAAGGCATAAAAACTCCCCCTCATAAACTTTCATACAAGGTCAGTATACCAGAAACCGTTTCGTCTTACTACCCTTTCGGGTATTATTTTGGTAAAATATTTGAGATATTTTTGATTTTTTGGGCAAAACAAAAAGACTGCCGCACCTTCCCCCTCTCCGGGCACCGCCTCTGCGATGCCGGAATGAGGAATGCAGCAGTCTCTGTTTGCGTTGTGGGTTTACTTCTCGTACCCCTTAGGCAGCTCGTTCTTGGGGTCGCGGTCCATCAGGGTGCGGACGGCTTCTGCCGCGCCCATGCCCTCGTTGACGATGGCATTCACGGTCTGCACGATGGGCATTTCCACCTGATACCGCTCCGCCAGTTCCAGCGCGGCGGGCAGGGCGTTCATACCCTCGACCACCATACCGACTTCCTTGACGGCCTGTTCCGGCGTCTCGCCCTTGCCGATCAGGATGCCGGCACGGTTGTTGCGGCTGTGCATACTGGTCGCGGTGACGATGAGGTCGCCGATGCCCGCCAGACCCGCGAACGTGTGGACGTTGCAGCCCATGGCCACGCCCAGCCGGGCGATCTCCGCGATGCCGCGGGTGATGAGGGCAGCGCGGGCATTGTCCCCGTAGCCCAGGCCGGTGGAGATGCCCACGCCCAGCGCGATGACGTTCTTCATGGCACCGCTGAGCTCCACGCCCTTGATGTCCTCGTTGGTGTAGACGCGCATGACGCTGTTGGAGAACACCTCCTGCACGAACTGTGCCGCCTCCACGTCCGGGCTGGCCGAGACGATGGTGGTGGGCAGGTCGATGGCCACTTCTTCGGCGTGGGTGGGGCCGGACAGCGCCACCAGGTGTACCTTCTTCGGGCCGCCCTCCCGGCCCAGCTCATCGGCCAGGACCTCCGTCATGGTGTACAGGGTGTCCGGCTCAATGCCCTTGGCCACATCCACGATGATCTGCCCCTCGGCCACATAGGGCCGGGCCTTGGCAGCCGTGGAGCGCACGAAGACCGACGGCACCGCAAACAGCAGGATGTCCTTGTCCCGGCACACTTCCTCCACGCTCTTGGTAAAGCGCAGCTCCTCCGGGATCTTCATTCCGGGCAGATTGGGGTGCACACGGGTGCTCGACAGGGCGTCGATCTCCTTTTCGATGGCAGACCAGACCAGCACATCGTTCCCGCTCACGCACAGCATCCGTGCCAGAGCCATGCCCCAGGTGCCCGCACCCAGGATACCGATTTTCCGTTTCGTCACGTTCAAATCCTCCGAATCTGCCGCGCGGCTTTCGTCGCGGGCCTGTTGTGCGCCGCAGTGGGCGGCTCGTCTGGTCTCATTGTACACGAAACCGCCTGCAACGTCAACTCCTTGCCAGACTGCACAAAGTTAGTGCGTGTTCCCCTTCGATTTTGGGAATAACAGGGGATTTGCACAAACGAATTGCGTTGATTGGAAAAACATGTTATAGTATTCTGGTAGGAATTATAGGATATTCCCTGTTCGAACGCTCCTTTTCAGGTCTCTCGTCGAACCTCCGCAGGTTCTTTTTTGTCAGATAAGGAAGTTTTTCAAATGCTCGAAGCCATTCTTTCCAACCGCACGGCCAGCGTTTTGTGGGAAGCGCTGCCCCGCATCCTGTCGGCGGGCCTCACCATGACCATCCCGCTGACCCTCATCTCCTTCAGCCTTGCCATGGTGCTGGCTGTGGTGGTGGCGCTGGTGCAGTACGCCAATGTGCCGGTGCTGCGTCAGCTGGCCCGGTTCTACATCTGGGTCATCCGCGGCACACCGCTGCTGGTGCAGCTGTTCATCATCTTCTACGGCCTGCCCAGCGTCGGCATCATGCTGGACGCTTTCCCGGCGGCCGTCATCGCCTTTGCCATCAACGAGGGGGCCTACTGCGCCGAGACCATGCGCGGCGCGCTGGAAAGCGTACCCCAGGGCCAGCTGGAAGCCGGTTACTGCGTGGGCATGACCTGGTGGCAGATCATGCGCCGCATCGTGCTGCCGCAGGCGCTGCGCACGGCGGTGCCTGCCCTGTCCAACTCGCTCATCGGCATGATCAAGGACACCTCGCTGGCGTCGAACATCACAGTCGCCGAACTGTTCATGGCCGGCCAGCGCGTTGCCGCTCGCACCTACATTTTCCTGCCCATCTACTGCGAGGTTGCCGTGGTCTATCTGCTGTTCTGCACGGTCGTCACCAAGCTGCAGAGTCTGTTGGAGCGTCAGCTGAACGCCCACGGTTTCCAGTGAGAAAGGGGGGACGCATCATGGCCATGTTAGAGATCAAGAACATTCACAAATCCTTTCGCACCTATGACGAGAAACCGCATTTTCACATTGGGCCGTTCCCGCGCGGCCATGCCCGCCGGGTGATCCGCACACTGGACGTGCTCCGGGGCGTGGACCTGACCGTGGAAAAAGGCGACGTCGTTGCCATCCTCGGCCCCAGCGGTTCCGGCAAGACGACCCTTCTGCGCTGCCTGAACTTTCTGGAGCCCACCGACAGCGGCAGCCTGACCTTTGACGGCGAGACCTTCGACCTCAGCAGGATCTCCGGCGCCGACATCGCCCGCCTGCGCAAAAAGACGGCCTTCGTCTTCCAGAACTACAACCTGTTCCGGAACAAGACCGCCCTGCAAAATGTCACCGAAGGGCTGGTCGTGGCCCGTAAAATGCCCAAGGCAGAAGCGGACGCCATCGGCCGGAAGATGCTGACAAAGGTCGGTCTGGCCGACCGGGCAGACGCCTATCCCCGCCAGCTTTCCGGCGGCCAGCAGCAGCGGGTGGCCATCGCCCGCGCCCTTGCCACCGACCCGGAGATCATCTACTTTGATGAGCCCACTTCGGCCCTGGACCCGGAACTGACGGGCGAAGTGCTCTCGGTCATGCGCCAGCTGGCCGAGGAGGGGATGACCATGCTGGTCGTCACCCACGAGATGGGCTTTGCGCGGAACGTTTCTTCCAAGACCGTCTTCATGGAAAACGGCGTCGTCGTGGAGCAGGCCCCCTCGCAGGAGTTCTTTGCGAACCCGAAGGAGGAGCGCACCCGCGAATTTTTGCAGAAGATCTCGCAGCACGCATAATTTATTCGATTTGATTTTCTTACTTTCGAAAGGATATGATACCATGAAAAGAAGAACCTTTATCTCCCTGATGAGCGTTCTGGCTGCTGCCGGTGTGCTCACCCTGTCCGGCTGCTCTTCCAACGCATCCAGTTCGAACAGCAATTCGAGTTCCAGGAGCGAATCCGCTGAGGCTGCTGACCAGCTTGCCTCTATCCAGGCCAGCGGCAAGCTCATCGTGGCACTGGAAGGTGCCTGGCAGCCCTGGAGCTACCACGACGAGAGCGACACCCTCGTCGGCTACGATGTCGAGGTCTCCCGCGCCATCGCCGAGAAGCTGGGCGTGGAGCCGGAATATGTCGAGAGCGACTGGGACAGCCTGTTCGCCGGTCTGGATGCAGGCCGCTATGACATGGTCTGCAACGGCGTCGAAGTCACCGACGAGCGCGCCCTGACCTACGACTTCACCACCCCCTACGGCTACATCCACACCGCCCTTGCCGTCAAGAAGGACAATGATACCATCCAGACCTTCGAAGACCTGAAGGGCAAGACCACCGCCAACAGCCTGGCCTCCACCTATATGGAGCTGGCCGAGAGCTACGGCGCTACTGTGCAGGGCATCGACACGCTGGAAGAGACCATCCAGCTGCTGACCGCCGGCCGCATCGACGCCACCCTGAACGCTGATGTGTCCTTCTACGACTACCTGAATGTGCATCCGGACGCCGACTTCAAGCTGGTGGCCCAGACCGAGGACGCTTCTCATGTGGCCATCCCGGTGCGCAAGGGCGACGACAGCGCTTCCCTGCTGGAAGCGATCAACACCGCCATTGAGGAGCTGCGCGCCGACGGCACCCTGAAAGCTCTGGGCGAAAAATACTTTGGGCAGGATATTTCTTCGGAGGACTAAGAAGCTCAGCCCTCTCCGTCTGCTCCCTTCGTTCCCATCCAGCTCCCCCGAAAGGGGGAGCTTTTTTGTTGCCTGCCATATTTTTTTGCGCTCCTCTATTGACTTGTGCAATATTATATGTTATATAATATTATAGAAACAGGTCACATCGAAAGGAGGTTGTCCCCACATGAGTTTTCCCATCAGTGCCGCGCTGCTGGATGCCATCGTGCTGTCTGTGGTGGCCCAGGATCCGGAGGGCACCTATGGCTACCGCATTACCCAGCAGGTCACCCACACGCTGGAGTTGAGCGAATCCACCCTGTACCCCGTGCTGCGGCGGCTCCAAAAGGACCAGCTTCTGACGGTGTACGACGCACCAGTCAACGGCCGCAACCGACGCTATTACCAGATCACCGCTGCCGGGCGGCAGCAGCTTGCCGCCTATGCCCAGGAGTGGAGCCGCTACCGTTCTTCCATTGATACATTTTTCAGAGAGGTGGAATGATCTATGACCCGTACTGCATTTCTTGCTGCCCTGGAGCAGCTTTTAGCCCCTTTGCCGGAAGCTGAGCGCAAGGACGCTTTGAGCTACTACGAAGATTATCTGGATGCCGCCGGGCCGGAAAAGGAGGCCCAGGCCATAGCAGAGCTGGGCACTCCGGAGGAGGTAGCCCACAAGATTCTGGAGGAGCAGGCTCCGGCAGACCCCTCTGCCGCCCCGGCATCTCCTGCCCGCAAGGCGCATTCCCGCTGGCGTATGGTGCTGGGCGGCGGGCTGGCGGTGCTGGTGCTGGTTTGCTTTTTCTTCCAGCACTCCAAAGCCACCCCGGTGCAGCCGGTGGAGCCTGCGTCTCCGGCAGCAGACAGCAGCTCTGTCCCGGAAGAGAGCAACGGCACCCACCTCGCTGTCCCGGCCGATACCGTACCCCTTCCCATTCCCGCCGATGACCTTGGGGAAAGCACCCTGCAGATCCCCCTGGAAAAGCTGCGTACAGAGCTGGAGTTGGAGCTAGACTACGGCTCCGTGGTCTTTGTCACCGACCCGACCCTTACCTCGGACGTATACGCCACCTTCCAGTTCGACAACTTCCCCCATACCCCTCTCCAGCGCACCTCTGATGAATATGGGCACACCACCCTGGATTTTGAGATGCCAGATAACTGGCAGGTGTCCCCCGATGCCCCGGAAGCCCTGCTTACCGTCACCCTCCCGGCAGACGCCCTCACCCGGTTGACCTTAGATTTGGAGGTGGGGGACGTCCATCTGGACGACCTGCAGCTGCAGAGCCTGAAGGTAGAGCTGGATAACGGCAGTCTGTATGCCGACGACCTGACCGTGACCCGGGACCTGGAAGCGGACATTTCCATCGGCGGATGCCTCATCCGCCAGCTTTCCGGCACAAAGCAGGCTAATATCAGTGCCTACCGCTCCATCCATCTGTGTCTGGACGGAGACCCTGCCGACTACACCATTGATGCCCGGACCGACAATGTTGTCCGCATCGGCAGCAAAAAATACGACAAACGCTATACCTCTACCGGTTCCAAGGGGGATCTGGACCTGTCTGCCACGGGCCTCATTGATCTGACCCCTCAGCACTCCCCTGCCTGACAACAAAACGCCCTTCTCCCACGGCCTTGAGCCAGCGGAGAAGGGCTTTTACTTATTCCTGATGAAAATACTCGTAGATGGTCTGGGCCAACTGCTTACCCACACCGGGGGTGTTTTCCAGCTGGTCGGGGGTAGCCTCCTTCACCGCCCCCACGCTCTTGAACTGAGCCATCAGGGCTTTGGCGGTTTTTGGGCCTACGCCCGGCACCTCGGTGAGGGTGGAGGAATAACTTTTCTGCTTCATCTGCTGCTTGCGGTAGGCGTTGGCGAACCGGTGGGTCTCGTCCTGGATGGCAGTGATGAAGGTAAAAGTGCCGCGGTTCATGTTGATGGCAATTTCCCGCCCGTCGCTGTCCACCATGGCCCGGGTGCGGTGGTGGTCATCCTTTACCATGCCGTACAGCGGCACATCGGCCAGCG
>OGFG01001749.1_pt1 | contig 20309 bp, 17 predicted proteins | sample 1570761 | NCBI WGS metagenome assembly OGFG01 (sample SAMEA2581938, study PRJEB24529) | metagenome | biome: Human gut stool | place: China | collected 2011 | reverse complement strand
TATTCACAAATCTTATATCAGTTTTTAACGTTTACACAAAACTTGAAACGGTCTCTTTAAGACTTATGGGTTCCCCTCTTTTTTCATTTCTGAAGAAATATCCAACAGCAAAATAAAGCGATTTGTAAGAATTGCGTAGCCAAGCGTTTAGCTTGTTCAAGGGGATTGGGGATGTGCCACCAACGAGCGGATAGTAGCTTTTTGTACAAAAAAGCACTGCTCGCCGCTTTGCGAAGACGCGCCCTAACACCATCGAAGATGGTGCCGCGCGAAGAGCGGAATACCTTTGATAGGAAAATTGCAAACATTGTTATAAAAATAAAACTAGTTAATTCGAAGCCAACTTTCGAAAAGTCGAAAATTGTATTTGAAATTATGTGCATATGGGCGTATAATCTAACCTAGGACTATTTATGAGGACTTTTGGATCCTTCATCAAGATGGGTAATCCCCATAAGAGAGGAATTATATGGCTGTATCTTATAACGGATTATGGAAATTATTAATCGACAAGAACATGAAAAAGATGGATCTTGTTGAAAATGAAAACATCGGAATCAGCAGCAGTACACTTGCTAAGATGAGTAAGGGCGAGACTGTGTCTATGAGTATCTTGGAAAAGATATGCTTAGAATTGGATTGCGATTTCGGAGACATAATAAGTATTGATAAAAGCAAAGTTTGAAAATAATTGTATCAAGTCCATTTTTTGGGGCATAGAAAAGATTACAATTAGATAATAATCAAATTTGGAGGAAGCAATGATTACAGGAACTATTAAGAACAAAATTGATAAGATTTGGAAAGATATCTGGGCATCAGGTTTAACACAACCTATAACTGTAATTGAGCAAATTACATATTTGATGTTTATCAGATCACTTGATCAAAAAGATATAGATGCTGAGGCACTGGAGAATCTTACAGGTCAAAAGCAAAATAAGATTTTTCCAGAAACTCCAGAAGGACAGAGAATGCGTTGGAGCAAATTCAAAGACAGAGATGCTGTGGAAATCTTCGATATCATCCAGAATGAGGTATTTCCGTTTATCAAGGAAATGACTGGAGATGATGAGACTGCCTTTTCAAAATATATGAAAGATGCATCTCTTGGATTTACCAATCCTGGGATTTTATCCAAGACAATTAATTCATTAGATGAGTTATACAAAGATGATATTAAGTCTTTGGATATGCAGGGTGACTTATACGAGTATATGTTGAGTAAGCTTTCTGTTGCAGGTCAGAATGGACAGTTTAGAACACCAAAACAGATCAGAGATATGATGGTTCAGCTTCGCAAACCATCACCAGACGATATGATTTGTGATCCGGCTTGCGGTACAGCAGGATTTCTTATTTCGGCAGCAGAATATATTAGAGAACATTATCCTAATATGACAGATAAGCAGTGGGAATTATTTGATACATATACTTTTTCTGGATTCGAAACAGATCCTACTATGTTACGTATATCCGCAATGAACTTAATGCTTCATTCGATCACAAGACCGGAAGTTAAATGGCAGGATAGTATCTCAAAGAACAATGAGAAAAAAGATAGGTATGATTTAATACTTGCCAATCCGCCTTTTACCGGAACTGTTGATGAAGAAAATATAAATCCAGCATTAACAAGAATGGCTGCGACAAAGAAAACTGAGCTTTTATTCGTCAATGAGTTCGTAAGAATGTTAAAGGTCGGTGGTAGATGTGCATGTATCGTTCCAGATGGAGTTGTATTTGGAACCAGTAAAGCGCATAAGGCAACAAGAAAAGAATTGGTAGAAAATCAGTTATTAGAAGCCGTTATTTCTCTTCCTTCAGGGATTTTTAGACCATATTCAGATGTTTCTACCTCAATTTTGATTTTTACTAAAACAAATGCGGGTGGCACAGAAAATGTTTGGTTCTATGATATGCAGGCAGATGGGTTTAGCTTGGATGATAAGAGAGAAGAAGTTGAGGAAAATGATATCCCTGATATTATTACTCGCTTCTCAAATCTTGAAGCCGAAAAGGAGAGAAGCCGAAAAGAAAAATCATTTATGGTTTCTAAAGAGGATATTGCGAAAAATGGTTATTCTTTACGAATGAAAGAATACAAAGAGATAGAGTATCAAAAAATTGAATATCCTTCTTCAGAGGAATTGTTAAATGATGTTGATGCTTTAAAGGATGAGTTGGTTGCTTCACTCCAGGAATTGAGAGGTCTGTTGTCATAATGAAAAAAATTGAAAGATTAGGTGAGTACATTTCAGAGTATTCGGTTAGGAACAAGGATAATGAAGACATTCAAGTGTATAGCGTTACTAATACTAATGGATTTTGCACAGAATATTTTGATAAGGATGTGGCAAGTAAAGATCAAACAAATTATAAGATTGTTCCAAAGGGATACTTTGCGTATAACCCGTCCAGAATTAATGTGGGATCAATAGATTGTCAATCTGTTGAAGATAGGGTAATCGTGAGTCCGCTTTATGTTGTGTTTAAGGCGGATGAGAGAGTTGATAATAACTATTTGCTTCATTATTTGAAAAGTGATATTGGAAAAACATATATTAACGAGCTTGCTTCCGGTAGTGTGAGAGCAAATTTGAAATTTTCAATTTTACAAGAATTTCCATTTCCTATGATTCCTATCGAGGAACAAAAGGAAAAGATGGCTGTGATTGCAAAAATTGATGAAAGTATTGCTTGCTGTGATTCGATTATCGAAAAATTAGATCTCGCTGTCAAATCACGGTTTATCGAGATGTTTGGGGAGCCGGTTGAAAATGAAAAAGGATGGGAGATGATTCCATTATCGGAACTTGGAACATGTAAGAATGGAATGAATTTTGCGAGTGATGAAGATGGAATTGAGATAGCGTATTTAGGTGTTGGCGATTTTAAAGATAATTCAAGGATAGATGGCGTGTCAGGTTTGTCTCAAATATCCTTAAATACAATGCCCTCGGAGGAGTATTTACTAAAAGATGAGGATATAGTTTTTGTGCGCTCTAATGGTAGTAAAGAACTGGTCGGACGTTGCTTGGCAGTTTATCCTGGTAATGAAAAGCTTACATTTAGTGGCTTCTGCATTAGGTGGAGAAAGAATTCTGATAAGGTGATGACAGATTTTCTACTTCAGGTTCTTAAGACAGAAAATGTCCGCATTTTGATGCGTGGAAGAGGTGCCAATATACAGAATTTAAATCAACAGATATTAGGAAAACTGATGATTCCTGTTCCGAATATGGCTTTACAACAATCCTTTGTGGAATTTGTTGGAGCCATCGACAAATCGAAATTGGCTGTACAGGAAATGAAAAATAAAATGGAAATATTGAAGGCTTCAGTGATGCAAGAATATTTTTGCTAATTAAGCTGGTGAAGGATGTTGGTATGACTTTAAGATTTAAGGAGGATACTAACATGAATGAACCAATAATTAGTGAAATATTACAGGATATGTTGCCAGTTCTTGACAACTCTCAGCTGGCAAAATTAAAAGGCGTATTGGAACACAAACTGTGGAACGCTGAAATTGTATGTAAAACCGTAGAAGATTCGTTTGACAAATCAAATGAAGAATTTACAGAATTATTTATTTCTGCAAAGAGAGTTGAAGGATGTAGTCTCAAAACGCTTAGATACTATCTTGCTACAATTAATAAGATGACTAATACGGTAGGAAAACATATAACAAAGATAACAACTGAGGATCTCAGGAAATATTTATCGGATTATCATGAAGAAAATAATTGTAGCAAGAGTAACATAGATAATATAAGAAGAATTCTTTCTAGCTTTTTTTCATGGTTAGAAGATGAAGACTATATTTTAAAAAGCCCAGTTAGAAGAATTCATAAGATAAAATCAGCAAAGACTGTAAAAGAGACATATACAGATGAGATGCTTGAATACATGAGGGATAATTGCGATTCATTGAGGGATCTGGCAATAATCGATATGCTTGCTTCAACGGGAATGAGAGTAGGTGAATTAGTTCATCTTAATATTGAAGACGTGGATTTTGAAAATCGAGAATGCGTTGTTCTTGGAAAAGGCTCAAAGGAAAGACCTGTGTATTTTGATGCGCGCACAAAGATTCATCTAAGAAATTACTTAGAAAGTAGGAATGACGATAACCCGGCACTCTTTGTTTCTATGCTCAAGCCATACAATAGATTGAATATTAGTGGAGTAGAAATACGTTTAAGAGAGCTTGGCCGAAAGTTAGACATAACAAAAGTTCATCCTCATAAGTTTCGACGTACCTTAGCAACTAGAGCAATTGATAAGGGAATGCCGATTGAACAGGTTCAAAAGCTATTAGGACACAGCAAAATAGATACAACCATGCAATATGCGATGGTAGACCAAGAAAATGTGAAACTATCACACAGAAAATTCATTAGCTAAGCTGTCAAATCACGGAAAGTCGAGCAGATTGACTTGGAGGTGGCAGCATGAAAATAGAGAACAGAAAAAAACTTGGTGATGTGATTAAAGAGTACAAAGAAAAAAATACGGATAATAAGTATAAGCCTGTTGCAGTTGGCAGATATGGAATAAGAAAAAGAGAAGATATTTATTCGAAGGAACTTGCAAAGGATTATTCAAAAAACAAGTTAATTTATAAGAATACACTTACGGTTGGAATGGGTTCTAAGCAAATTGATATAGGTATTCTAACTGAGGATGAGATTTATGCTGTATCACCAGCTTATCATACTTTTAGAATAAATAATATTGATGCGAATTATCTACGTTATTGTTTAGACGCACGTAATGCAGATATGTCTGAACGATTTATGATTGCTTCAGCAAGACAAGGCAAGTCTGTTGATTTTAAGAAAATGCTTGAATATGAGATACCGGTGTATTCAGAAAGCGATACGCAAACTATTTTGTACAATTTGAGCAAAATAGAAAACATTATATTAAATTTGGATAGCCAGTTAGAAAAAATGGAGTTGCTTGTAAAGTCACGGTTTATCGAGATGTTTGGGGAGCCGGTTGAAAATGAAAAAGGATGGGAGATGATTCCATTATCGGAACTTGGAACATGTAAGAATGGAATGAATTTTGCGAGTGATGAAGATGGAATTGAGATAGCGTATTTAGGTGTTGGCGATTTTAAAGATAATTCAAGGATAGATGGCGTGTCAGGTTTGTCTCAAATATCCTTAAATACAATGCCCTCGGAGGAGTATTTACTAAAAGATGAGGATATAGTTTTTGTGCGCTCTAATGGTAGTAAAGAACTGGTCGGACGTTGCTTGGCAGTTTATCCTGGTAATGAAAAGCTTACATTTAGTGGCTTCTGCATTAGGTGGAGAAAGAATTCTGATAAGGTGATGACAGATTTTCTACTTCAGGTTCTTAAGACAGAAAATGTCCGCATTTTGATGCGTGGAAGAGGTGCCAATATACAGAATTTAAATCAACAGATATTAGGAAAACTGATGATTCCTGTTCCGAATATGGCTTTACAACAATCCTTTGTGGAATTTGTTGGAGCCATCGACAAATCGAAATTGGCTGTACAGGAAATGAAAAATAAAATGGAAATATTGAAGGCTTCAGTGATGCAAGAATATTTTTGCTAATTAAGCTGGTGAAGGATGTTGGTATGACTTTAAGATTTAAGGAGGATACTAACATGAATGAACCAATAATTAGTGAAATATTACAGGATATGTTGCCAGTTCTTGACAACTCTCAGCTGGCAAAATTAAAAGGCGTATTGGAACACAAACTGTGGAACGCTGAAATTGTATGTAAAACCGTAGAAGATTCGTTTGACAAATCAAATGAAGAATTTACAGAATTATTTATTTCTGCAAAGAGAGTTGAAGGATGTAGTCTCAAAACGCTTAGATACTATCTTGCTACAATTAATAAGATGACTAATACGGTAGGAAAACATATAACAAAGATAACAACTGAGGATCTCAGGAAATATTTATCGGATTATCATGAAGAAAATAATTGTAGCAAGAGTAACATAGATAATATAAGAAGAATTCTTTCTAGCTTTTTTTCATGGTTAGAAGATGAAGACTATATTTTAAAAAGCCCAGTTAGAAGAATTCATAAGATAAAATCAGCAAAGACTGTAAAAGAGACATATACAGATGAGATGCTTGAATACATGAGGGATAATTGCGATTCATTGAGGGATCTGGCAATAATCGATATGCTTGCTTCAACGGGAATGAGAGTAGGTGAATTAGTTCATCTTAATATTGAAGACGTGGATTTTGAAAATCGAGAATGCGTTGTTCTTGGAAAAGGCTCAAAGGAAAGACCTGTGTATTTTGATGCGCGCACAAAGATTCATCTAAGAAATTACTTAGAAAGTAGGAATGACGATAACCCGGCACTCTTTGTTTCTATGCTCAAGCCATACAATAGATTGAATATTAGTGGAGTAGAAATACGTTTAAGAGAGCTTGGCCGAAAGTTAGACATAACAAAAGTTCATCCTCATAAGTTTCGACGTACCTTAGCAACTAGAGCAATTGATAAGGGAATGCCGATTGAACAGGTTCAAAAGCTATTAGGACACAGCAAAATAGATACAACCATGCAATATGCGATGGTAGACCAAGAAAATGTGAAACTATCACACAGAAAATTCATTAGCTAAGCTGTCAAATCACGGTTTATCGAGATGTTTGGAGATCCAGTGTCGAATCCTAAAAGCTGGGATAAATATCCTATCAAGGATTGCTTAATTAGAATTGAGAATGGGAAAAGTTTTGTTTGCTCAAATCAAGAGAGAGAGGGAGATTCACCGGCAATTTTAAAACTTAGTGCAGCTACATATGGAGAATACTTACCAGAGGAAAATAAAGCGTTGTTAGATGATGACTTATTTAACTCAGAGGTTGAAGTTCGTGAGGGAGACTTGTTGTTTACAAGGAAAAATACACCTGATTTGGTAGGAATGGCTGCATATGTATATAAGACACCACCGAAATTAATGATGCCGGATTTAATATTCCGATTAGTTCCAAATGAAAGAATTAATCCAATTTTTTTATGGCAGCTTATTAATTGCAGAGAGTTTAGACCTATAATTCGTAGGGCTGCGAGTGGTTCGGCACAGTCAATGTCGAACATATCTAAAGAACGATTAGGGAAAATACAAATTATTTGTCCTCCAATTTCTGAGCAAGAAAGATTGCTGCCTCTTATGAAACAAATCGACAAATCGAAATTGGCAATATATAAGATAAAAAAACATGTATTGGGAAGGAGATTAGCTAAATGAAATCCAATTTTTCGTTTTTAAAAGAAAATAAGGAATATGAGTTGTTTGCGGATGCATGTATCGATGCAGAAAATGTTGCCTCATCAGCTCCGGCATTAAGTGTTTCAGGTTCAAGAAAAGCCCTGGAGCTTGCTGTTAAATGGTTATATGCAGCTGATGAGTTTTTACAGTTGCCATCTGGCAGATATACTCTTCAGGATTTATTGCATGATCCTGCATTTCAAGATGAAGTGGACGCTGAGATTCGTTCTCATATGCAATATATTGTGAGAATGGGTAATTACGGTATTCATACAGGTAATAAATACACAAAGGGAGATGCCGTATTATCGTTATCTATTCTATTTGATTTTGTTGAATGGATAGATTACTGCTATGGAGCTGACTACGAAGAGCGAAAGTTTGATGAGACTCTTATTCCTCGGAGCACAGATGACGTTAATCAGTCCATAAGCAGATTAGAAGAAGAAATTGAAAAGCAAAAACAAAGTGCGTCTGTCCTTATTGATCAAAAAGATAAGGAGATACAAAAACTTTTAGAAAAGATTGAAGAGCAAAGACAAGAACTTTCTAAATCAAAAGTTCAGCATCAAAAGACAAGAAACTATTCTTCTCAGGATATGTCTGAGTTTGAGACTCGTAAAAGATTTATTGATGCGGATTTACGTATGCTTGGTTGGGAGTTTTCTCAGAATCGTAAGAGAAACTGCGTTGAAATTGAACTTGAAGTTCATGGCATGCCTAAGCCTGAGTCTAGTGATGGCAAAGGAACAGGCTATGTAGATTATGTCTTATATGGAGCTAATGGCGATATCATTGCATTAATTGAAGCCAAAAGGACAAGTTTGGACGCAAGAAAGGGAACACATCAGGCGGAATTATATGCCGAGTGTATCAAGGCTGCCACTGGAAAGAAACCGTTGATTTTTAATACTAATGGTTTTGAAACATACTTATGGGATAAAGAATCAGGACCACAACGCCCTGTAAGTGGATTGTTTTCAGAGGAGGATATTCAGCATCTTATTAATCTTAGAGAGATGCGTAAACCTTTATCTGAAATCAAAATCAATGAAGCAATAACGGATAGATATTATCAGAAAGCTGCTATTAGAGCTGTCTGCGAAAATGTAGAGAAGGGTCTAAGAAGATCCTTGCTTGTTATGGCTACTGGTACCGGAAAAACAAGAGTAGCTGCGTCATTGACGGACGTTTTAAGTCGCGGAGGATATGTTACGAATGTCCTGTTTTTGGCAGATAGAAAAGCATTAGTGCGACAGGCAAAAGCCGCTTTCATGGAGTACCTTGGAAGTACAAACTATACATATTGCAATCTGGTTGAGAACAAAGATGATAAGAATGTAAGGATGGTCTTTTCGACATATCCTACCATGCTTAATGCCATAAATGAAGAAAAGAAAAAGGACGGAAAGAAGCTATTTAGCGAAGCACATTTTGATCTTGTTATCATTGATGAGGCACACCGTAGTATTTATAACAAGTATGCAGCTTTGTTTGAGTATTTTGATGCTTATATAGTTGGTTTGACCGCTACTCCTAAAAATATGGATGCGGCGTCCACATATAGCTTTTTTAAATGCCCTCCGAAATTGCCCACATATGCATATGAGTATGAAACTGCAAGAGATGTTGATCATTACTTAGTGCCTTATTATAACATTGAGGTTTCTACGCAGATTATGCAAGAAGGTGTTCATTATGATGATTTGTCAGAAGATGAACAGGAAGCATATGAAAATGAGTTTGTAGACGAAGATGGAAATATGCCAGAATATCAGCCACCGCAGAAAATCAATGAGAAGATAATGAATAAGCAAACCGTTGATATGGTGCTTGATGACATTATGACTCGTGGGTTACGTGATGCTTCTGGTAATCACATTGGAAAAACAATTATTTTTGCACAGACTACACCTCATGCTAAATTTATCGTTGATAGATTCAATGATTTATATCCTCAGTATGGTGGTGAATTCTGTAGATACGTCACATATAAGGAAGATTATTCAGATAACCTTATTGAAAAGTTTAAAGACCCAGAGGGAGAACCAACGATTATTGTTTCTATTGATATGATGGACACAGGTGTTGATGTTCCGGAAGTTGTAAACCTTGTATTCTTTAAACAGGTTAAGAGTAAGATTAAGTTCACTCAGATGATAGGACGAGGCACAAGAAAATGTCCTAACCTTTTTGGTGACGGTAGAGATAAGGAATGTTTCTATATTTTTGATTATCTTGGTAATTTTGAGTTCTTCCGACAGAATAAGAACGGTAAAGAATCTGATGTAACAGATTCCGTTATTTGTATGCTCTGCAGAAATAGAGCAAGTTTGATTGCTCACTTGCAGAGTGCAGATTTTATGGACGATGAGTATCAGGAATTTAGATCAGCCTTAGTGGATAAAGTGCATGGTCAGATCATTGAATTAAAAGATGAGCGTATTGATGTTAAACGCCAAAGAAGATACGTAGAAAAATATAAGAATAAAGATATATTTACATGTTTATCAGATCTTGATTTGACAGAAATATGTAAGCATATCGCCCCTTTAGTAAGTGAAAAAGGTGAAGATGATGATGCACTTGTTTTTGATAACCTGATTTATGGAATCATGCTGAATCAGATTCGAAAGGGAAAGGGGGTAAAACGATATCAGACTGTCATTAAAAAGCGAGGAAACATACTACTTGAAAAGAAAATGACTATTCCAGCCGTAAAGAGTAAAGCTTATGAATTAAAGATGATTATTCAGGATGAATACTGGGATAAAGCTTCCATCATGGAATTGGAGCGCATGAGAAAGAGCATTCGAGATTTGATGAAGTTTGCGAAGAGCGAAGGTGAGGCTATTCATTACACAGAATTTGAGGACACTTGGACTGAACGTACAGAAGGTGTGGAATTTGATAATTCTGAGGACTTTGAAGACTATGAAAAAAAGGTAAATTCATACCTTACAACTCATGCAGACACTTTACCAATATATAAGCTTCGCCATAATCAACCTCTTACAGCAGGTGACTATGAGATGTTATCAAAGATATTTACTGAAGAGCTTGGAACACAAGAAGATTATGATAGAACGTTCCAGGATACTCCACTAGGTAAGCTTGTAAGAAGAATTGTAAAAATGGATTATGACGCGACTATGCAGCTTTTCTCAGAATATATTGATGAGCATAAGTGGAATAGTCAACAGATTGCTTTCGTTAGAAATCTTATTGCTTATGTTGAGGAGCACGGATACATAGATGATATGTCGATTCTTCTTAAACCTCCATTTGATAGACCGATGCCTTTTGTAAGGCTTTATTCACCGGAGGATCAGAAGAGAATTATTTCGATCGTTAATGATATCAATGAAAATGCTACAAGACTGGTAGGATAGCGTGATGGTACAAAGAATAGTTGATGATATAAGGGCTGCACTTGATCATGATTTATATTTTGCAGCGCTTAGCACAGCACTCACATTACCAGATATATGCGGTAAGGCTGAGTATCCGAATGAGAAAAGTAGTAAAAAACGTTATATAGACTGGTATGACAAAGAAATCGGTTATTACGAAAAGAACCCACATCAAACAACAGATGAAGAAATGCCGTACTTATCTGGAAGTGTCATATACAGCTTGAGATGCTCATTATTGCATGAAGGAAATCCTAATGTAGATAATGATCGTCTTACCAAAAGGAATGAATCATTACCGATAGATCATTTTGTATTAAAGATCGAAAGAAAAAATGATTTTGATATTTATTCCGATGGTAGTGGCATTTCAGATATGTTTGATCAGCATAGTAGATCATATAGGATGAGTATAAGAAGAGTCTGTTTGATCATTTGCTGTGTAGCCGAAGCTTATTATAAAGAGAATAAAGAGAAATTTCATTTTAATTATGAAATTCTTGATTGGGACAAGGCAACGGAACATTTGCCGCCAATAGATATGGAAGCGTTTATGAAGGCGCTTGCAGATCCCAATTTAGGAGAATGACTACATTAGAGAGGATAGAAGAAAAATGTCGTTGGAAAATATAAGAGGAGTGATTCGCAAGATAGATTACACTCTTACAGAAGATGAAATTGATGACTGGTGTGAAGCGTGTAGATATGCAATTCAGACTGAGACATATGATTTTTCGTCCTTTTCGAGGGAGGTATATTCACAATCAGGTAAGAAAAGAGTCATTTACTCTTTTCCCAAACTGTCTGTTGAAAATATGCTCAGTCACTATTTGAAGCAACAGTTAGATAGGGCGTTTCATATTAAATATGCAAGTAGAAGCAAAATAATTAACTTATTATTCAATACATTGGTTGCAACTAAAAATATGAATGATTTTGTTATCGTAAGAGCTGATTTTAAATCTTTTTTTGATAGCGTAAAATCTGAATATGTTTATGAAAAATATATCCTGCCTTCTATAATAAAAAGAGAAGACAAACAGTTATTAGAGAAGTATGTCGAGAACTTTAAGTACTGCTATGCTGGACTGTGCTTGTCCAATGGGATGACGGAAATAGTATGTAAGGATTTTGACATTGTTTTAAAGGCTAGACTTTCAGAATACGGTGTGTTTTTTTATGAAAGATATGTAGATGACATGCTTATTATGTTTAATAACTATATCTCTGAGAATAGAATCAAAAACATAATTAGAGAAACAATTATTGAAGTTTTTGGTTCTTGTCCAGTGCGTTTAAGCAGTAGCCCTGGAAAGTTTTCGTATATATCAAGACGAAATCTTGTTCCGAGTCAGAACTTTAATTTTTTAGGATATGAATTTTTTATATTAAAAACAGTTAATGGAAGAGGAGATGAAATAATTGACTTTGAATATGGCATAGCTGAAAAAAAACGCACTAAGTATTCAAATATGATAGAGCGTGCATTTATAAATTATAAGCTGACTGGAAACGATGAAGTATTTAGACAGCAACTAAAAATTTTTTCTTCAAGAGTAGTAATTGCTAGACAAATTCTTGGTAGTAATTTTGATTGGCTTACAAAGGGGGTAATTGCTAATTATAATGAACTTCAGAATGTCTGTGATTACTTAAATGTGGATACAAAAACATTTTTGTCGGATTTATTTTATCAGTTGCTACGGAAATACGATATAAAAAGACCATATTTTTTACCTAAAAGAACAAGTAATGAAGAATCAATATACAATTTATATTCAAATATGAAAAGAAATAGATCATTGTTATTTGAAGAGAGCATAGGTGTGCCCCAAGAAGTTGTTCTTGAATGGATTCATAAAATAGATCCGTTTTATTCGGCGTATGGCAAGGATTACTATCGCATTGTGGTGGAGTATTTAGAAATGATAAAAATAAACTAGCATCCCCGAAGAGATGCTAGTTTGATACAACGTACTATCTTCGTTACAAAGATACTTTGTATAGCTGACGTGTGTAATCCGAAGATTACTAGAACATCAAATGCTCATTAATATTATTAAACGAAATGGAGCTTATGTCAATGGACTTAAACAATATAAAAAGAAATAATCTTGACTATTTATTAACTGATATATTGCCAACGGAGCTTTCTGATAGATTTACATACTCCTATTTCTATGAATTTTTACTTAGTAAATCTGATGAAATTGATGATATGATTCAGTGTTTGAAGGAAACAAAGGCAAAACCGGATGGACTCTTTAAAGGTAAGGAGTGGGCATCGATGCCTTTGAAATATTCAATTATGAAAGAATTATACACTGTAAGAGAGATAAGTTTAGTTCAACCGTTAGCAGCCATTGAGATGCTGTTGTTTGTAGAACTTTATCAAAAAGAATTATTGAATTTACTGAATAAGAATTCATGTTTTTCATTGAGATTTCATCATAAAAACAATAATCTATGTTATAAGAACAAGAACAAATCGGTCATAAGATATTTTAGTGAAGAAAGTAAAACTATAGGACGTGAAGTCCTTGAGCAGACCGGAATGTTTTTTGATATATCTCCATATAAGTCTATTGCTGCCTTTACTTCCTCGGAGGACTGGCTTGTGTTAAATAGCAAATATAAGCATTTTATTAGAACGGATTATAAAGCTTGCTTTGATAGTATTTATTCACATACGTTTACGTGGCTTATAGGAAAAGATTCAATAGATACAAAGAGTTTTGAAAGTAACTCAAATATATATTCTGCAATTGATAGAATTCTGCAAAATATAAACGCAAGAAGATCTAATGGAATTGTTGTTGGACCAGAATTTTCCAGAATGATTGCAGAATTACTTTTACAGTCTATAGATACGGCTGTCTATAATAAATTAATTAATTCAGGTGTTGAGTGTGGTCAAGATTATAATGTATATAGGTATGTAGATGACATTTTTATCTTTGCTAAAAGCGAGGAGTTAGCAACACATATTGTTGAAAAGTATTCGGAGATTGCTCGAAAATATTTATTGCAATTAAATGAGACTAAGTTGTTCTCTAGCAGAGTTCCGTTTATTCTTGATGGATGGTTAAACGAAACAAATGGGTTTACAAACAGGATGTGTGACATGCTTTTTACTTCAAAAGAAGAGCAGAAAGCTTATGTAGAAAAAATATCTGCCAAAGAAGATGATGCAGAAACACCAACTTCTGATGTATTACCATATTTACTTAAATCACACGTTGTTAGGTATGGCTCAAAAGCCAAGCAGTCAATTATGAATCAACTTAATGAGTTGATTTGCAATTATCCAAATAAAGACAGAACGATAATAGCGTACTTTTTGAGTTCCATTTTGAATCATATAGGTAAGAATAAGGATAAATGCACCATTTTTAAAAATGATGTTAAAGGATCTACTGTTTTTAGCTTTTTGGATTTGACTTTTTATGCATACTCATTTTTTCCCAATTATGGTAATACACAAAAGCTGTTACAAATAATTAGTTATGTGAGGGATGAATACGATATTTTCGAAGAAAGCACTAGATTGCAAGCCCTGATTAATAAGTATGCATTTATATTTGATAAAGCAAATATAAATGATGTTGTTAATTTATTTCTGTTTTGCAGGCAGGCAAAAATTGAAATACCATACCTTCAAGAAGAATGTATTGTTAGGAAGATAAAGGAGAAAGACGATCCCATTTTATGGGCAACTTATTTAATGTATTCACAGTATAACAGAAAATACTCTGATGAAATAAGGAGCTGCATTGAGAAAACTTTACTTGAAAAAATAAATGCAATAAGAGTTCAGAAATCTGTTTATGAATACCGAGAGTTTTGGTGGATTCTTATTTTTAATAAATGTCCATTTATTACTAACGCATCGCAAAATGCAATAGATAATGCTATTACTTTATTAAATGTTCCTACGGATTCAGGATGTACACATACTTTGGTTGATATTTTTAAGAATTACCTACAGAATAGTCCTATTCAGTTTTTTGATTGGGATATAGAACGCAATGATTTCCTTAGAACATTAACTTTTAAAACTCATGAGAAGAGCATATTTAAAAACTATAAAGAAAATGCTATTTCCTTAGCGTGGGGAAGCATTTAAATGGGAGTGTCATAGTTGAGGATAGAAGATATTGAAATAAAACCTAATAATAAGAGATTTGATGAAAAAAACTGGGATATCAATGAATGGCGTAAAGAATATCCGGTAGATTATTTTAATTTGTCTGCTATGCTAGTTAAACCAGATGAGGCTATATTACGAGATGAGGTTTTTAAAGCGCTTTATAAGAGCATTAGGTTGTATATCCCGGATACGGTTTATAAGTATTATTCTTTAGATGTATCTGAAAAACGAGATGAAGAAAATCTTGATACGCTGTATAAGGGAAAAGTATATATGTCAGAAATCAAAGGATTCAATGATCCTTTTGATGGACGTGCATTTTTTTATAATCCTAAAGAATTGGAGAATATTGAAAGGTTAAAGCATTGTGGGGGCAGGCTCATTGATGATTTTAGCGAATTTGTAAGAGTTTCTTGTTTTACCGGTAATGGAGTTCAAAGTATGCCAATGTGGGCACATTATGCAAATAATCATAAGGGTTTTTGCGTTGCATATGATGTAAAAGATAGTATGGATTTGAAGTCTTGTCTTTTTCCTGTTCAGTACACAAATCAAAGACTTGATATTTCATCGGAAATGGTGAGGCAAGTTCAAAAACTCGTAAAATCCATAGATGAAACGCATCAAAAGGGGAACTTAGTGACGATGTTGGAGGATAAAACTCTTATATATCTTCCGCAGTTGCTTTACAATATTAAACATTCATCATGGTCATATGAAAAGGAGTATAGGTGTATCATTGCTTCGACTGCAAAAGGGATGCCTTTCATTGATGCAAAGCCAAAAGCGATTTATATTGGAAGAGATTGTTCTGATAAGAATGCTGATTGCTTGTTTGATATAGCAGACGAGCATGAAGCTAAAATTTATAAAATGGGTTTTGATGATTGTGTTGACAGTTATGAACTTCATTACTATGAATTTTACAAATGATACATAAAATCTACACAGTAAGAAAGAATTTTATTATTGGTTGTGAGATTATTCATTTTTTAAATAATAACAGGTATAAATGTAGCAGAATATGCCGCAAGGATTGTATCAGCAATTCAAATCATTATGGCTATGAATCAATAATAGATAGATTACAAATAACGAAAATATGGAAGGAGCTGGTTTATATATAACAATTGAAGAAATGAGAGAGCTTCTTACGAAGGATGAGAAAATTACGGTCGAATATAAGGCTTGCCAGAATGGAATACATGATGATGTGTATGAGACTGTGTGTTCATTTTCTAACAGGTATGGTGGCTATATTATCATGGGTGTTGAGGATGGTGGAAAGCCGATAGGTATTAACAAGAAGCTGATTAAGGATATGAAGAAGAACTTCGTTAATCAGCTTAACAACCCAGATAAAATGTCACCCACCTTGTATCTGTCTATAGAAGAGATTGAATACGAGGGAATGACTTTGCTATGGGTTTTTGTGCCACCAACATCAACTGTGGAAAAATGTGCAAACAGAATTTATGATCGTAATGAAGATGGCGATATGGATATTACGGATTTGCCTATTCAGTTGCAGAATTTGTATAACAGAAAAAGTAACACTTATGCTGAGAGAAAAATATTTCCTTATGTTACAACAGCAGATTTAAGATTGGATTTGCTAGAAAAGGTAAGAAATCTGGCAAAGAGTAAAAAGCCGGAAAAAAGTGGAGCCCACGCATGGAACTCCACTGGCTGCGGGCATCGCAAGTTTCCGCAGCGCAACCACTAAAGATACCATACCATTGATATCTGGCGATGTCAAACGGTATTTTTTTAGTGACATTAATAGTTTATGCGTTTCTGTGTGTGATATTCTTATTTTGTTCATTCCTGGCATTCAGCCATTTTTCTTTATATTCCAGTGCTTTCTCAGGCTTGTGTCATCTTCATTTTCAAGCAGGTGTATAGCTTTTTCACGTTTCTTTACAGCCACATCATAATCTTTTCTCATGTATGCAAGCTCTGCTTTGTAGTCTAAAAGCAATGCCCTATGTCTCGGATATGATTATAACCCGGAGGACAAGAGTATAACTATTAATGAAGCAGAAGCAGAGACAGTCCGCCTGATTTATGATTTGTATATGCAGAGATATGGTGCATATAGAATTGCGAAGAATCATCATGAAGCCATTATTTCAGAGGAAGAGTGGGATAAAGTTCAGGATATTTTAAAAAGCATATATCGTACTAATGAAAATGTATCAGATTCGGAGAGAATCAAGTTTGCAAGAAAATAAGCTTTTAGCAGTATGTGTCAGTGTGGCTTTTGTGGAACTAATCTCACCAGGCGTTCCCATAACCAGGATATAAAGCATAAAAAACCGGTATGGAAATGCCGGACGGCAACGAATAAGGGAATTGCAAACTGTCCACATAGCAAAGCTGTCGTCTTTGGATAATGTTTCTTCCACTGATGACAACACAGATTCAAGTACATCATCAAAATTCTCTGCAAGCAGCTTAAACATCTCAAGAAACGCATTTTCAATAATCCCTTCATCGACAGTACAGAAAAATTGAAGCGTATTGAGAAGGAGATTTCATCTCTTGAAAAGAAGAGAAAGAAATTGACTGATATGTATCTGGATGATAAAATTTCTAAAGAAGCCTATGACGATAAATACAGAGAGATTGGCAATAAGTTGGATAAATGAGAAGAAAAGCATTTATTTTCTGACTGCGTATTATCACAGAAGAATATTGCAGATAAGATGAAGCTTATCAGGCAGAAGCTGCAGAAGAGATGTTTGTTGCAAGTGGAATGAAATACGTTATGTATGCGGGCAGTGTACTCATGAAGCAAAACATCTTAGAACATCCGCCTGTGACATATTCAGAGGAGCCGTCACCTTTGCTTATGGTAGCTGAAGATCCCGTGCCTTACGGCAAGTAATGATCTTAGAAGGTTGCTACTGAATATAAATATAAAAGAGGAGGGCATAAACATGCCAACAACAATAGAAGTAAATAAACAAAGCGTGGAAGCGCTCCTGGGTAGCGGAAAATCAAAACCGTTTGTTATTCCTGAGTACCAGCGACCATATGCTTGGACAGATGAACAGGTAGAAACACTCTTTGAGGATTTATGGGATTTTACTGCTACAAGTGGCGGTACAGAAAGAGAGAGTTCCTATTTCCTCGGAAGTGTGGTTTCCTACGAAAATGAAGAAGGTGAGCAGGAAATAATCGATGGACAGCAGCGTATTACGTCTTTGTTTCTGCTGCTGCGTGCGATTTATACGAAGCTTGTTGCCACGTCTGCATCAGAAAGAACGGCAGAGGCCAATAACTTTATTGGAAAGATTGAGCCTACCATCTGGAGAACCAATAAACTTACCGGAATGGTGGATTTCAAAAATATCCTTTTGACATCACGAGTTGTGAATAACGAAGGAAATGAAATTCTGCGATCAATCTTGGAGACCGGAAAAGCGGATGAGAATGCGAAAGACAACTATTCGAAGAACTATCGCCATTTTCAAGAGCTGTTTGATAAGCATTCCACTGAGAATCCATTGATGGTATATCAGTTTATCTATGCGCTCCTGAACCAGGCTATTCTGCTGCCTATAACAGCAGATACTCAGAATACTGCGTTGACTATTTTCTCAACTTTGAATGATAGAGGTCTTCCTCTGTCGGACGCAGATATTTTTAAGGCAAAGATTTACAACCAGCTTGCGTCGGATGATAAGAAGGCATTTATCGACCGCTGGAAAGATTTAGATGAGCAGTCTACAGATGCTAATGAAAGCATTCAGCAGCTGTTCTACTATAATATGTTTTATTATCGCGCACTGGATAAGGATACGAAGACGACTACTCCTGGCGTCAGGAAGTATTATGCGACTAATAAGTTTGAGCGCTTGTATAAGCCTGAATTACTGGACACTCTTTTTGTTATTCTGAATCTGTGGAAGGTTGTAAACAAAGGAGAGGAACTTGAAGATGAAGCCTGGTCCAAGAATATTAAAATCAGGCAGACACTGGATATTCTGACTTCATATCCGAACGAGTATTGGAAATACCCGGTTGTTATTTACTATGTTTGCTACAGGAATGAAGAAAATTTTGAAACACGATTTGCTCGGTTTTTGAATAAGCTGCTCATGGAGCTGATGACAAAATACTTGATGATACCGACAATCAATGCTGTAAAGCCGGATATTCTGAAGCTGAATTCTGCAATTGTGGCATCGGATATACCTACGTTTGAATTTAAGACTGTCGATATGGCACAGCTGGAGCCATATATCCAGAATCCGAATCGTAATGTAGTGCGTATGCTTCTGAAGACGCTTGCGTATGAACATCAGGATGATATGCTTCCGGCTAAGTGGGAGATAGAGCATATCTTTCCACAGAAGTGGCAGACGAATTATTTTCCGGATGAGCCAGATGCAACAATCAAAGGAAAAATTGAGCATATAGGCAATAAGCTCCCATTTGAAAAGAAGCTGAATATTGTCGCTGGTAATGGATATTTTGGCAAGAAGAAAAAAGAGTACACAGCTTCCAAAATTGTAATTACTAAGGCAATGGGAACCTCTGATGTAATGGATTGGAACCTGGAATCCATCACGAAACGTGATATTCGTGTATCTGATGAGGTTGTCAAAATCATGAACAGATGGAATAACGAATATTTAAACACTCCGGTCAGCGAGGGTAAGGCGGGCAAACCTTCTGAGGAAGAATTAGCTCAAATTGAGAAATTTAAAAAGAATGGTTGGATCTAGTGATATGTAGAAGGGAGGCATTCTATTTGGCAAATAAAAAAGATGAAATCACCATCCGCTCCAGCGCGGCGGAATACTTAACCTATGTTGCCTCTGTTGGTGATCAGCAGGACAGTGTTGAGATGCGCTATGAGGATGAAAATATATGGCTGACACAGAGAATGATGGCCACATTGTATGATGTTGGTTTACCGACAATAAATGAACATATAAAAAAAATTTATGCAGATAGTGAATTAGAAGAGACGGCAACTATTCGGAATTTCCGAATAGTTCAAACGGAAGTGTCTCGTCAGGTTACACGTGATACCATGCACTATAGCCTTCAAATGATCATTGCCGTAGGTTTCAAGGTCAATTCCGAGCGTGCCGTACAGTTTCGTAAATGGGTAAACCAGATCGCCAAGGACTACACCATCAAAGGCTGGGTGATGGATGATGAACGGCTGAAACGCGGAGCGTATCTGACAGAGAAGTATTTCGATGAGCAGTTAGAGCGTATCCGTGAGATTCGTTCCAGTGAGAGAATGTTTTATCAGAAGATTACAGACCTGTATGCGACAGCCATTGACTATGATAAAGAAGTATGTGGCTGAACATAATGCCGACATTGAAGCTTTTTAAGATGAATATTTAATAAAGAGAGGTGCATATGCTATGCCATGTATACTCGTGGTTGAAGATGATGAAAATTTAAATCGTGGAATTACATTTTCACT
>OGFG01001728.1_pt1 | contig 20593 bp, 16 predicted proteins | sample 1570761 | NCBI WGS metagenome assembly OGFG01 (sample SAMEA2581938, study PRJEB24529) | metagenome | biome: Human gut stool | place: China | collected 2011 | reverse complement strand
TGTCGCTTTCGCTCAGCGTTACCCCCGATAGGCGGCTGGGGCGAACTGCCCCAGCCACACCCTCCGACGTCGTATCAATGATCTGCACGTTGTCTGCAAACGGGGTGTCGCCCAGCGCAGTGCCGTCGGCGCTGACGCTGCCGCTGGTCGAGCGGGGCGAGATGGACCGGACGCTTTCGCCGTCACCGTCCACGCTGATCTCCACCAGCTTGCCGGCCGGGAAATTGAGCTTATTGTTTACGTTGACGGTGCGGGCCGTGCCATCGGTACACATGACCGAGACAGCCTGCTGCACCTCAGCGCTGTTCGTCTCCACGAGGGTGCGGGATGAGGACTGGACCACGCCGTAGAACACAGCGTCTGCCGCGTCGCCGGTGAGGACGGAGACAGCTGCATCGTTCATGCCCAGCAGCAGAGTGACCACCTGACCCACGCCGCCGCCGGACAGGGAGGACAGCTGATAGGCCACAGAGGGCGAAGCGATGGTGTAGGTGACGCCGGCCACGGTCACAGAGGTCGGGGCGCTGGCCGAGGGCGAGACAGCCGTCACGCGGCCTGCGGCACGCTTATTGTAGATCCACACGGTACGGGCGCTCTCATTATAATAGTAGACATCATAGGGCGAGAGGGCCGCAGAGGTGGTGACTTCGTCGTTGCGGTAGATGGCCGCCGGGGCGAAGGGCAGAACTGTGGAAACATCAGCCACGAAGGGACCCTTGACGTTGTCCAGCAGGACAGAAGAGATGTCCACCTGGCCGTTGCTCACCGCAAAGCCCAGCGTGGAGGCGTAGACCTGACCGTTGCCGTTCATGGCGGTGAGGGCGTTGTAGAAGAGCATGGTACCCTGCTCGAGGGTCAGAGTCTCGCCCTGACGGGCATTGATCTCATTGCGCAGGCCCAGTGCGCTGGCCTTGCTGAGCTGAGCTGTAGGGAAGGTACCGCCCAGCTTTGCCACATCATAGCCCAGCAGGCGCAGCGCCATGGTGCAGGCTTCTTCCAGCGTGACGGTGTTGTCCGGGCGGAAGCTGCCGTCAGAGTAGCCGGTCATCCAGCCGTTCTGGACGGCAGTGCGGATGTAGACCGCATAGGGAGAGTCGCTGTCCACGTCGCTGTAGAGGCGGCCGGTGCGGCCCTGTGCCGTAGTGGTATCGCGGTAAGCAGAGAATGCGGTGAGGAGGCGGGCCGCCTGCCCACGAGTGAGGGGCGCACCCAGAGAACCGGCCTGCTCGGCGGTCAGACCGCCCAGTGCCGTCGCCGTCTGGACTGCCGCGTTGGAGCCGACCGCAGAGGCGGGCAGCACCAGCATGGAAACAGCCACGCAGACAGCCAGCAGGAATGCGAGGAATCGTTTTTTCATGGTAAACTCCTTAATCATATCTGAGCGCTTCGATGGGGTTCAGGCGGGCGGCACGGCGGGCCGGCAGGAAGCCGAACAGGACACCGATGCCGCAGGAGATGCCCACGGCGATGGCTGCTGCGTCCGCCGAGGGGGTGACGTTCAGGGTGATGTCCGTCAGGATATACGGAAGGATCTGGTTGATGATGGCCGAGACGATGTAGCCCAGCACGATGCCGAAGCAGCCGCCCAGCGCCGACGTGACGCCGGCCTCCACGACGAACTGGGTCAGGATGGTGCTCTCCTGTGCGCCCAGTGCCTTGCGGATACCGATCTCACGGGTGCGCTCAGTGACAGACACCAGCATGATGTTCATGATACCGATGCCGCCGACCAGCAGCGAGATGCCTGCAATGGCCGTCAGGACGCCCACCATGACGTTGATCATGGAGGACATCTGCTTCATGGCTGCGCTCAGGCTCATGACGTAGACATAGTCGTCCTTGCTGACCAGCTTCTTGATGCTTTTTTGCAGATACTCCTGCGCTGCATCCGAGTGGTCTGCATCCTGTAGCACGACGTAATACTCGCTGACACTGCTGGTGTTGTTGACGCTCATCAGGGTGGTATAGGGAATGAGAACAACGTCGTCGTTGCCGCCCTCGTACTGAGAGGCGGGTTTGGAGCGGCCTTCCAGCACGCCCACGATGCGGTACTCACTGGCGCCTACCTTGAGGGTGCTGCCGAGGCCGTTGCCGCCGAAGATCTTGCGGTCCACATAGTCGCCGATGACACAGATATTCTTGTTGTCTATCAAATCAGTGTACTGGATGCCCCGTCCCTTGGCCACCTTGTAGTTGTTGATGGTCGTGTAATCTTCGTTGACGCCGCTGATGCTGGTGCGGCGGTACTTCTCACCCGCCACCCGCAGCGTGTCGCCACCGGCGCTGGCGATGGGCGAAAGGCCCCGATAATACTCCGGCTTCTGGTTGATGATGTTATACACATCGCTGACCTCCACCGTGCGGGTGCTGGCGGTCATGACGTTGACGGCCAGAATATCGCTGCCCATGTCGGAGTAGAAGTCCTGCATCATGTGGGTCATGCCATTGCCGAGGCCGACGATGACGATGACGGCCATAACGCCGATGATGATGCCCAGCATGGTGAGGAAGGTGCGGACTTTGTTGCTCCACACGTTCTGGATGGCCTGCTTGAAGGTCTCCTTTATCATGCGTTCGCTCCCTCCTCTCCGGCTTTCGGGGCCGACATCATGAGGTTCGGCTGAACGACCGCCTCGGGTGCGTGGGCGTCGCCGTCGTAGACGACGACACCGTCCTCCAGACGGATGATGCGCTCAGCCTGCACGGCGATGGAGTTGTCGTGGGTGATGAGGACCACGGTGTGGCCCTGTTTGTGCAATTCCTGAAGCATTCCCAGCACCTCCCGGCCGGTGTGGGAGTCCAGCGCACCCGTCGGCTCGTCGGCCAGAATGATGGGCGGGTTGCGGACAAGGGCGCGGGCGATGGACACACGCTGCTGCTGGCCGCCGGAGAGCTGGTTGGGCTTGTTCCGGAGCTTGCTGCCCAGACCCACCTGTTCCAGCGCTGCAATGGCGCGGCTGCGGCGCTCGCTGCCGCCTACGCCCGCGTAGATGAGGGGGACTTCCACATTTTCCAGCAGGGTCAGCTTGGGCAGCAGGTTGTACTGCTGGAAGATGAAGCCCAGCTTCTCGTTCCGGATGGCCGCCAGCTCACGGCGGTTCATCTTGCCGACGTCGCTGCCGTCCAGCAGATACCGGCCATGGGTGGGTATATCCAGACAGCCGATGATGTTCATGCAGGTGGATTTGCCGGAGCCGGACTGGCCCACGATGGCCACGAACTCGCCCCGCTCTATCTTCATGGAGATGTGGTCTGCCGCTTTGACGAGGGTGTCACCCATCTGATAGTACTTGCAGACCTCGTCAAACTCGATCAGGGCGCTCATTCGTCGCCTCCTTCGGCAGACACCATCATGGTGCTGTAGAAGTCGGTCGCACTGACGCTGGAGTTGTCGTAAGCGATGGTATCGCCCTCCTGCAGGCCGCTCTTCACTTCGATGTAATCGTCATCGCTGATGCCGGTGGTCACCTTGACGTAGACGTAGCCGTCGGGAGCGGTCATGGAAGTCTCAGCATTGGCAGCGCTGGGCGAATCCCTGGTCACCAGCACATAGCTGCCCCGGACGAGGGCGGCGTTGGGCAGGGCCAGAACATTCTTGACGCTGGCGGTAGTGATCTTCGCAGTGGCGTTCATTCCGGGCAGCAGCTCGCCCATATCGTCGATCCGGACGGTGACAGGGTAGCTGGTGGAGCCGTTGGCGGTAGTGCCTGCCACGAGGATGCTGCTGATGACGCCCTTATAAGTCTCACCCGGGACGGCGTCGGCGGTGATGTCCACCTCCTGGCCAACCTCAAGGGAGCGGATCTTCAGCTCGTCCACGTTGAGCTTCATTTCCAGATAGCTCATATCGTAGATGGTGCAGAGGTTCTGCATGGCGGTGTCGTTGGCGCTGAGCTTATCGCCGGCCTTGACCTTCTTATCCACGATGGTGCCGCTGATGGGCGCATCAATGGTGTAGTGGCTGATGTTCCGCTCTGCGGAAGACATCCGCAGCTCGGCGGAGCGGAGATTGTCGGCGGCGTTCTGAGCCTGCTTGTCCAGATCCTTGCCGGTGATGCGGAGGAGCACATCGTTCTGACAGACGGTGCTGCCCTCCCTGACGCAAAGCTCGGACACGGTGCCGGAAGCAGCGGCCACGACGGTCTCCTCGCGCTGGTACGCAAAGTGGGCCGAGTTGAGGGAGCTGACACCGTTCACCTGCGCCACTGCGGCCTGCGCGGTGGTCAGGCTGCCTGCGTTAGGAACAGCGATGGTGACGGTGCAGGTCATGAGGCTGGCGTCACCGGAGGGGTCTGCGCCCGACACCGAGCGGATGGTGCCGTTCAGCACCTCAAAGGTGGTGTCCGGCATGACCTGCGCGGCCTGACCGACAGCGAAGCTCTGGGCCTCGGCGGCGGGGAAATCCACAGCCAGCAGCATCACCGAGGTATCGCGGACGGTGGCGACGGTCTGCCCGGCCTGCACTGCATCGCCTGCGGCCACAGCAAAGGAGCTGACCTCGCCGCCGATCTTCGTGCGGACGTTCCGGGCGTCGGCTGCATCATCGTAGCTGCGCTGGGCCTGAGACACCGAAAGCTGTGCGCTCTCGAGGTCGCCCTCCACATCCGAGCTGTCGATGACATAGAGGACATCGCCCTTCTGGATGGTGTCGCCCAGCTCGAAGTCGGCGGTGAGCACCGTGCCAGTGACGAGGGACTTGACGGTGTAGGAATCGGCGGCGTTGATGGTGCCGCTGCCGTCGTAGACGTTCACGATGTCGCGGCGTCCCAGCTTCTCCTGCGTGTAGGCAAGGTCTGCCGACGCACTGCGGCTCTTGCGCGGCACGATGACCGCCACCAGCACCGCTGCGGCTGCGACCACCGCGATGCAGCGCTTTTTGTGGGTCTTGATAAAGTGGAACACCTTATTTTCTCCGCCGGTATTCTCCTGCGGAGAGGCGTCCTGTGTCTTCTTGTTGAAACCTAGCATGAAAAGCCTGACCTCCTGTGTTTCATGAAAAAGAAAAGTTCTTTCTGCCTGTTTTCATTCATTCTGCGCTTTCCCCCACAGCATCCGCCAAAAATGACCTGTCTGCGAGATACTGCCCCGGGTTAGCGGCGCGAACCTTTATAATGATACCATCTAACAGAACGGACTACAAGAAATTTTTCCTGCACAATCTGCAACTTTTTTGAAAATTTTTCCATCATCTCTGTGTCTGGAAACTGGAACATCAGACAGAGCTTTCGGATGAAGAGTTCATCAACTCGCTCCGGCCCTTCGTGCAGCGGCTTTTGGGATACAGTCAGAAATAAGACCCCGACCTTGACGATCGTCTGCAATGAGACTTTCACCTGCAAGAGCTGCAGGCGGGTCGCCATCTGCACCCGCTATCCCCTCTTGCATCCGTTATCCAGCCGTTCCAGTGTGCAAATTGTGCAAAGCCAAAATCAGCCCCTAAAAACCGCACCTGATTTTTATACAATGGGGTGAAAACGAGCCGGTTTCACCTGCGAATGACACACCCGACACTACCAGTTTATACCACACATCAAATATACATCAACAATTTGATTCTTGGCAGGGATATGGACAGCCAATTTATATATCATTGCGCTCAAGAAAACCAAGGCTGCCAACCCATAATTTTCTTTGTCAAGAGGGCTGGCACCGTCCAGCCCTCTCTCTTTTGCTAAAGTTTCCGTCTGTGCAACAACACGAAGGATTTCCGGGTATTGCGCATCGGCACCAGCATCCGGGTGAACAAGTAGAGTTTCGACAAGCCCCGGCTGGAACTGGCAGAGAAGATCGAGGCAAATTTCTATTCCCAAGACCTGACCCCGGCAGCACCGCAGCCCCGGCAAAACGAAAAGCCGGCGGCAACAAAAATCTCCGGTAAGGAGATCCTTAAAGCCATCCGGCTGATGGATGCAGAGGAACGCAGAGAGTTGACGAGAGCCTTGTTCGCTTAAAGTTCTTCTTTTTATGCAAAGGAAAGCAGGCTGTGCAAGCCATGCGCAGAAAAGCCCCCGATTCGGGCAAATGTGCAAACGGTGTGCAGAAAGTGTGCAGAAACCGTGCACTTACTCTCCGACAAATAAAATCGCCCTATTCCCCACCGACTTGACGGCATTGGTTTGAATGACCGCACATCAAAATCAAATCCTATGAAATTCTACTTTTTGCACGGCAGCCTACAGCAAAACAGTTCTTCCGTTTTTCCGTGCCGCCTTCATGGCAAACCGCACTGCATCACGGCTCGTCATTGGATCCACGATTCCAATCGTCAGATGTTTTGGGCTGCGACGCTTCCACCCTCCGCAAAGCAGTTCTTGTGCATTTGCCCCTTCCAGTGTGACCGATACTTTTTGGCTCTTCCCCGGCATCAGCTCTGGCAGGGACAGCGGCAGACGCGCCGTGTACAAAGTGCTGCCTGCTGCATCCTCCACATAAAGATTCACGGGCCACTCCCAGTAGAATGGTGCTGCGCCCTTGTTTGCCACAGTCAGCTCTGCGTAAACGCCGTCTGCACAGGGAGTCAGCTTCAACTCTGTTACCCGGAGCCGATAGCCCAGCTGCTTCAGCACGGCATTATATCCTTTCGCATACTTTATCGATGCCGTTTTGGGGCCGAGAAAACTCATGTGCGATGCCTCCAACAGGTGCAGCGTACGGGGAAGCTCCTTCCCCAGCATATCCTGCATGGAAAGGCTGCTGGTGAACTCGCCGCCCACCGGGGCATCCTGCCAGAAATCCGGCATAGGCGTCAGGGCATTGGGGTCGCTGCCGTACCAGCCACCCTCTGCGATCCATCCCAGCCACTCCATGGTGTCTTTTTCCTCGCCGGTCATATCATTATAAAGGCCGAGGCCCTGTTCTGCCGCGAAGCGGAACGGCCTGCGCATCAGCAGCTTTGCCGTAGGAAAAGCCGCAAGATAATCTGCGGCATATTCGTCCCGGATCGTCTCGTCCGGCATGGATACCAAGCCATCTTCGCTTTTGATGTGCCACTCGCCCCAGTGACCAAGGCTGCCCAGTTCCACATAGGAAGCAAAACCATCCGTGCCCAGAAACTCTGCCAGCGCATAAAGCACACGGTGATGCGCAGCCCGGAACACCACATTAGCATAGTTTGGAGAGTAGCCTTTCCCATAATCTGTATCGTACCAACTGCCATCCTTCGTCTGCGCATAAAGCCAGTCCGGGATATCCAGATGCGTCTCTTGTCCCGGCACATCGCAGACAAAGCGGAGCACCAGATGGATTCCCTGCTCCCGCAGTGAGGCAAAGTCGTATTTTTCGCTGATTGCCTCCCACGCATACACGCCCTCTTCCGGCTCTGCCTCCCGCCATGTAAGTTCCAGATAGCGGAGCGCTGCATCGCCTGCCTCTGCGGTATCGATCATCGGGGCATAACCGATCTGGGCATTGGGAAATGCGCTGTCGTCCGCAGCATAGGTCCTTGTCTTTGTGGTCGATGTGGTCATTGCAGCTCCCATCCACAGCAGACAGAGCCCTGCCGCCAGGATCCTTGAAATTTTACCCATGATACTCCCCGTTATACTGGATGAGGGTGACATCCTGCACCCCCTTTACTGCGCGGATACGGTCTGCAAATTCCATATTGGGATCTTTGCAGAATACCTCTACCGCCATCTCGGTGTTTTCGCCCCGCATGGTCTTGGATTTGACCGCATACTTGATTCGCCCCAGCGCCCGGACGATGTCGTCTCCGGCCTCGGTCCCCACATAGTGGATCACCGCAATGTACACCCGGCCTTTGGCCTGCCAGTGGGAGAACAGGTAAATCATAACGATCATGACAGCTGCCGTGACCAGCCCCAGTGCATACATTCCGGCACCCGCCGTGATGCCCGTAGTGATAGACCAGAACAGATACAGCAGATCCAGCGGGTCCTTGACTGCGGTGCGGAAGCGGACGATGGACAATGCACCCACCATACCAAGGGAGATGACCACGTTGGTACTGATGGCCAGCGTGACCATGCAGGTGAGCACACACATACCCACCAGCGTAACTGCAAAACTGCGGGAGTAGACCACGCCCGTATAGAATTTGCGGTAGACCAGATAAATAAGGATGCCCAGCGCCAACGCCGCCAGCAGCGCCACGGCAAGCTTCGGCGCATCATACTGGGTAAAGGCGTTCAGGACAGATTTTTTGATAAAGTCTTTTGTGCTCATGGTTCTTTGCAGATCCTTTCCCCTCAGGTTTCGTTCCAGTATTCAAACCCGTGCCGATAGGCGGTCTTATCGCAGCACAGCACATACTTGGAAACTGCAGTCAGCTCCTGCGCACGGGGCGGGAGGATATCCCGCACGACCTGCGGCAGATACTCTGTAAATTTGACTTCCATTACCAGTTTGCCCGGCTCCAGCACCGGCAGGGTGGGAAGCGTGGAGTCAAAAATGTCCCAGCTGCCCACAGCTGCCCGGACATTCTGGTCAAATGTAACGCGCACCGTGCCGGCATCCATGATCCACGGTTCGCGGTCGTAATCCGCGATGACCCGGGGACGGAGCACATTGCACACACACTCGGTGTAGAACTCCTGACACAAACGGCGGGGACTGTGCAGCAGAAAGTCATAGTCTCCGGCGAGAATCGCATCAAACTCTGCATGGGTCAAAGGCGCAGCTTCTTTATAGATGTAACTGCCAAATTTTTTCTTTCGCTCCAGTTTGATACTGCGGTCGCTGCAATTATAAATACGGATGCGGTATTTCTTGCGCAGCAGCACACCGGCATCTTTTTCCTCGTAAGCAGTATTCCAATAATCGTCAAAATACAGGCTGCGGATGAAGTACCCTCCCTGCTGCGCGTGAGGGTCCAGATGAAGCACCGGAGCCAGCCGCACAGCCAGCTCTGCCTTATCCGCATAGGAAATAAGATATTTCAGCTCGTGGCGGTATTTTTCTCCGGTGCAGGAGGGCGGCGGGGCCAGCAGGCTCCTGCCCCGCTCAAACAGGCTTGGCCCGGTGTGCTGCCCCGGTCTACTCTTCATAGGTATCCTCCACGATGCTGCCGTCCGGCTGGACGTAAAAACAGATCATGCCATAATGCTTGCCGGCCTCGGTAATATAGTAGTCAAAGGCATCCTGCGTATAACCAGAGGCATTGGTCGCTCTTATGCGCAAAAAATACTGCCCGGCCGGGAGCGTATCCATTGTAAGCTCTGGCAGGATCAGATTCTCCTGCCGGAAGAATACTGTGTTAAACAGATAATCTTTTGCAAGTTCGACCGTATAACAGATTTCCTCGACCTTAAAATTATAGGAAGGATCCCAATTCAGATGTAACTGACCGTTTGCTGCCTGCGGTATGCCAATGTAAAATGGCATGGGCCTACGGTAGCTCTCCCAGTAGTAATTATAGTTTTCTTCGATCTCCGGCCAGATGCTCTTCAGAACATCTTCGTATTCGGCATGCGTGATAGGTACATACATCCGGTCCGGCATCTGCCAGACATACGTTTCCGTCACACTTCGGTAATGTTCCAGCATGGACTGAATGCGTTCCTCATTCATGTAAGCATAAAGCTCCTTCATGGCAGCATCCAGCATATCACGGTAACTTTGTGTTTGCAGACAGCGCCGGAACAGCACATTGCCCCAGTAGTTGCTCACGCCGCGTTCCCAGCTTTCAGAGTCCGAGAACTTGATGATCTCACGTTCCCGGCGGCGGAGCATACCGTCATTGTCCCAGTCCCAGAGATACCATTTGCTGGAGTTTTGTGGGCTGTACAAGTAGACATTTCGATTTTGAGTGTCTGTGTTGCCGGTCAGCAGCTGAAATGCCATCCAATAGGCGATATTTTCCTTGTCAAAGTACGTTGCAAAGAGCTCATTCTCCATGGATGACGTTTCATCGTTGAGAACTTCCAGCATTTCGATCAATTTGGAGTGGTCACTGTCTCCCTTTATTTCCAGCCGCGCCTCAAATGCAGTTTGGTCATATGCAGGGTCCGTTGAGAGGCGGATAATATCTTCATAGCGCAAAAATTCAAAGGAATTGATTTTATACAGTTGTCCGTTTGGATCTGCTCCATGCGTCTTGAGAGCGGTCTTATTCAGCTGTTCGACCTGAGTATACAGCCCGTAATCTTCAAATACACCATTGTCGCTGTCGGTCAGGTCTTTGACGTACAAATGCACGAATTGGGTTTGAAGGCCCATCATCTGGTCGATCCCCTTAATAAGGTCATAGGCCATCTTATTGCGGAAGCGCAGACCCTCACCCATGTGCTTATTGAGGGCGATGGTGCGCTGACCGCGCCAGCTGCCCTTGTTTTTCTTGAGCTTTATTTTGTAGTTTTTCTGAGCATTCTCACTGGAGGTCTGACCACGTATCTGAACGGTGGCGTTTGGGGTCAGGGCATCATATCCAAGCTCTCCCACGACTGGGCCGTTCTCATCACCGACCTGAAGCAGAGCGGCGACCTGATAGCGTGGCACCCCCATGGCCTCATAATCGTAGACCGAATAATGGTTGATCTCTGCCCAGCTGTGGTTTGTATTTTCGCTGTCGTTGCCCCGGCTCACGGTCAGGTACATCGTCACCACGCCGCTGTCATCGTAGACGTTGTACAGCTCTGCATTGTCGCGCAGGTGGACACTGTTGATTTCAGATGCGGGGGCTTTTTCCACCTTATCGACCGCTTTGTCCTCAGACGCCGCCTGTGAGCCGACAGCGCTCTCTGTACTCCCGGCTGGCAGCACGGCACAGCCTGCACACAGACCGGCAAGCGCCACGCCCAGCCCCAGCACCCTGCGGCGCGGGATCAGTTTCTTATCTTCCATCTTTTCTCTCCCCTCAAGAAGCACTATGTTTTGCACTCTTCGTCGGCTTTCGCTTTTTATGTTCCAGGAACAGCCCCAGCCGGGTGAAGCGCCCGGCTTTTGTTTCTGCCACAATAGGCTGCTGCCCCAACACCCGATAGGGCAGGTTGGCCGTAAAGACATCCAACCGGAACAGCGTTACCAGATAAAACAATGCCGCCCCGATCAGGAAGCCAAATCCGTAAAATGCAGGGTCAAGCGCCATGGAAAGTGCCGTAAGCCCGCTGGCAGAGACAGCAAACACAGCGGCGGCTGCAACAGCGCCGCCGTAATCTGTGAAGTAAAGCAGGATCATCAGGATGGTGTTGCCCACGGCGTAAAGGCCGTACCCCACACACAGGGTGCGGAAGTAGCCGTGCATCAGGTCGTTGAACCCAAGAGGCAGCAAAGCCAGCAGAGTGTTCTCCAGCGAAAGTACCGCCGCTGTGACGAACAGCTGTTTGAGGGCAGTGAACCGGAGTTCCCGATTCAGCACAGCCAGCATCTCTTCCTCTGCTGTGACAATATCGCCCACAACGCCGCCATCGTTGAACAGGCTGTAGTAATTCCGGTATTTGGGGTAGAAATTGACCTCCACTGACACCACAAAATTTACGCTCGTGACGAGAATGGTCAAAAACGCAATAAGGGCAGGCACATCATAGTACGGAGCCCCATAAAACAGACCTTTGACCTGTACGCCCGACGGGCCTGCCCAGCAGATGACAAGGTGGGCAAACAGCCCGATGTTGGTGCACAGCCCCGTAAAGGCCAGCGGAAGGAACGCATCCACCCAGCGCAGAAACGCCCAAGGGCTCTCCTCACTCTGCGGGAAGTAGCGGTAGAGCAGCACTACATCCCAGACCATCATCAGACCGTAACCCATGGTCACAGCAAAGAGCATTCCTTCCAGCACCGGACAGCCCAGCAGCACCACCAGTACGAACCCAAGCCCGAACGCCAGCACAATAGCTGCCAGAAACGAACAGAGGATGCCCCGGTAGTCCTTGATGGCGGTCAGATAACTCATGGCGTTCCAGTTCACGATCATCTCTGCAAAAAGCCACAGGCAGAGCAGACCCTGCAAAAGAGTTGCTCCTGAAACAAGCAGAAACAGCCCATACAGCGTGCAGCCCAGTACAAGCATCATGCTGCTGGAGCCCCAGAACGAAGGCAGGATGGTCTGCTCCTGTTCCTCATACAGCATATCTGCCAGATACCGTGTTACCGGCATGGAAAAGAAGCTGGTGACCGTAAGGGAAAACAGCAGCGTATAGGTGATCATGCAGACCAGCAGATCCTGCTGATCCCGCGGGGCGCCCGCCCAGCTGCAGAGCAGCAAAATACCGAGCTGAAGCAGAACGCCCAGCAGCATGGGGCCGGTGCAGATGATGCCCGCATAGCCGTAGGCCCGCAGGGAGGCAAACAGTCCTTTGCGGCGGAACAGCTTTTTCAATTCAAATCCAATTCCTGCCATGGTTACTCCAAGTGATATTCCTTAGCTGTTTCGTCGTACATCTTGCGGTAGTTAGCCAGCATCTGCTCGTGGTGAAAGTAAGCATCCACCCGTCTTTGGCCAATGCGCCCCATCTCTTCGCGCCGGGTACGGCTGGCACACATCTTCTCCATCGCATCGGCCAGCCCCTGACGGTACATAGGGGGTACACAGTAGCCTGCAATGCCGAACGTATCCCCCGGGGCGCCTTCCAGCAGTTCCCGGCAGCACCCCACCTCGGTGGTCACACAGGGACGGCGGGCTGCCATGGATTCCAGCACAGAGAGCGGCTGTCCTTCCGAAATGCTGGTGAGGATGGTGAAGTCCAGCTTCTGCATATACTGCACCACGTCTACACGGCCGGTGAAAATCAGATTTTTGAGCTGTAATTCCTCCACCAGTGCATAGCACTCTTTAGCGTAATCCTCATCATCCACGCCACCCATGATGTGCAGCCGGACGTTGGGTACCCGGGAGGCCAGTTCAAAGAACGCATAGATCATGGTCTTGACGTCCTTGATAGGAGCCAAACGCACCACTGCGCCGATATCCACCCAGCCATCCTCCTGTTTGAGCGGGATATTGCAGAACCGCTCGTACTGGACGCCGTTTGGAATAACGATGCACTTTTCAGCATTGCACCCCATCTCGATCTGCGTCCGGCGGGCATTATAGAACAGGCTGCTGACCCGGAACGCCCGCCGGTAGATCTCCTCAGAAAGGACATAGAAGAACCGGATCCATCGGCTCTTGAACGAGGGCACCACCCACTCTGCACGGATGATCTCCTCCTCACGTTCGCGGGTGTAGATGCCGTGTTCCGTAAGAAGCACCGGTGCATGGTTCAGGCTGCCGCCCAGACAGGCCAGCAGACCGCCGTAGCCGGTAGAGATCGCATGGTAGACATCCGCTTTCGGCACCCGGCCCGTAAGCAGATAGAGTACCGGCAGCAGCATCGAGCGCATGGTATGGAACGCATCCGCATAGGCCACATAGGGATACTCTCTCATGCAGATGTCCGTGAACAGCTCCATGAAGTCCCGGCTCTGCAAAAAAGAGAGCGGGTGGACGCCTTTTTCCTGAAACAGACGGTACAGCACATCCCAATCCGGTCTGCCCAGCCGTACCAGTTCCCGCAGGGCGGTGCGCTCGTCTGCGGTAAACAGGACCGGTTGCCGCTCACCGTGGAGACGGAGGGCATCATCCAGAAAAATCTCCTCCACCTCTTTCACGTTGGGCGGCAGCTCATACACAAACTTTCCCCGGTCCTGCGCTTTGGCACCGATGACCCAGAGGGAGAACTCCTGCTGAGGCATAGCCTGAATATAAGCGTGCATCCATGTGGATACGCCGCCGTGGACATAGGGGTATGACCCCTCCAGCACCAGACAGATGCGCATGGTCACGCCCCCTTCTTTTCAATGCGGACTGTGTCGGCATTGGCCTTGAGCAGATAAAGATCTCCGGTCAGGCGGGTCAATTCGCCGCCCGTCACTTTGCTGGGAGTCCCCTCATTGGCGCGGAAGAAAAGCCATGCTTCATCGGCAAAATTTCCAAGGTGAAGTGTCCACGCAGTGTCGGTGCTGTCCAGCGTGACCGTCAGCTGTGCATACCGCTGGATGGCAGCAGAGCACTCGGTACCGGTCTGCCTGCGCAGATCCGGTGCAGCGGCACTGAGCCACTTGAGATAATCTTTCAGACCGCCCTTATAGGTTTCCCAGCCTTCCGCAGCACCGCGGTCTACATCCAGCAGATCGTCCGGGTGCATAAAGTGGGTGCTGACGTAATGCATATTCAACTCGCTCATCGCGGCCAGCCGCATATAGGTATCTCCCACCATACCGCCGGATACGATGCGGGGCTGCTCCACGATACCGTCGCTGGCCACACCGAATTCCTGCACATAGGGCAGGGATGTGCCATCCTCAAAGTAAGTGCTGGCAATGGTGCGGATCTGGGACACTTTGCTGCCCAGCACCTTCCGCCCTGCAGCGGAAAGGATGTTGGAGGGCGGCACATAGACACTACCCTCTGTGTTGGGCAGCACGGTCTTTTGAAAATCGATCAGTTCGTTCATCGCTGCCACAATGGCATCCTCGCTGGGCCACTGACGGTAGCTGTAAAGATCCTTGTAATCCGTATCGGGCAGTACCAGCGGCTGATGGTTGTAGCCGTGGAAGCCCGCTTCCCCTCCCTGCTGCAGCAGCAGACTGCCATAATATCGGAACTGCTGGGTGTCCGGCTGACGGACCGGCGCACTCTGGGTATCGTCCTCATAGTTTTCGATCATGACACCGGTAAAACGGATGGAGTATTGCTGTGCAAGCTTCATAAGATCCGGCCACCAGACCTTGGAATAGAAATCCGCAATACTCATCCCGTAGTCCCTGCGGATATAAGTACCATCGCCGCCGGGTACCGGAGATGGAAAATCGTCCAGATAGAACACCGAACTGTTGATGACGGGGTAAGCAGCGGCATCGCACAGAAGGCTGAAGGACGCTGCATAGATGCCGCGCATGATTTTATCGTAGATGCCGATGTTGTCCACCACCACCCTGCCGGCACCAGACTTTGTACCCCACACCAGCGGAACGCCTTCGTCCCCCGTGCGGGCATAGACTGTGACTTCCTCCATGAGGCTGACGCTGAGGGACGACTGGAACGGGTCGCTGAACTCATACCGCTCCCCGCCGCCCAGCATAAACTCCTCCGTGGGAACGATGCTTTCTGTAGTCTTATACTCCCAGGAAGAGGACACTACCCCGAGGTTGGGCGAGACAGCGTCAAAATATGTTGTTTTCTGGGGCGTCATGGCAAACAGGACGCTGCCGCCGTCCCGCACCCAGTTCATCAGGTCGATCAGGCGGCTGCCTAACGCATCCAGATCGCTCATGAGGACCACAACGGTTTTATACCGGTCAAACTCCGGGATGCCTTCAAGAGAGGTCGTGTGTACATCCACAGCCTGCGTACTCACTTTCATATCCAGCAAGATCCGATCGAACTGCTTTTTTGCAAGGTCTGTACTATCCTGACCGGAATCGTAGAGCAGCAGGCAGGTGACGGGCTGGCCGAACATGGCGGTCTGTGCAGGCTCGACCTCTGTCCGGGGGAGATAATTGAGCTTGAATTTCGCTGCTTCGTATTGAATGCCGCTGCGCTCCGCAAACAGGATAGCGGCCATCGCCACGAACACGGCCCAGATGATCAGCAGCTTTTGCCAGCGGAACGCCCGCAGCTGGGAAAGGATCTCCTTTATCATTGCTGTTTCCCCTGCCAGAACCGCACGATCTCGCGGCCCTTTGCACTGAGGTAGACCTCCTTTGCCTCGATTTGACCCAGTGTTTTTCGGATAGCCTCCCCATCTCGCCGCGCTGGGGCCAGCGCGCCGTAAGCTCTTCCAGCGTTTTCTCTGCGCGGTCATACTCAGCAAGACTGAGCTGCACATCTGCCAGCCTGCATTCCAGCGTACAGCTGCGGCGTCCGCCAAGGTTTTCCAGCCGCTTTTTCAGCAGCTGCTCCAGCTGATGGCGCTGGATCTCTGCGGCTCTGCCCTGTACGAAACCGTCTTTCAGATAGCTTTCCAGATAATTGCAGTATTCTTCCAGCACGGCGGCATCGTCCGGGGCAGCGGCATAGCGCTGCTCCAGCTTCTGCAATTTCAGGTCCGCTTCCTTGGTGATCTGCGACAGCGCCGTGGAAGCATAGTGTACCACTTCGCTGTCGTTGTCCATACGGGCCTGCTGAAGCAGGTCATAATAGCCTGCGGGGTCATTCGTCAGCACCGAGAGGATGAGCTTGCGTTTCTGCGCGGGACTGTCAACCAGCAGCGCTTCCTCCAGTGGAACGACCATATCCTCGCCTTCGTCATCCGCCACAAGGATACTTTTGTGTATTTCTTCGTTGATATGCAGCTTTTCAAGTGTCTGTTCCCGCAGGCACCCGCCTGTAAGGCGGTTGGAAGTGTGGAGCAGCAGCACACACAGCGGTCCCCACAGCGGCACAAGAAGCATCACAGGAGCAAAATATCCCTCCACCTCCAGTACCTTGGCCCAGGCCAGCAGCCAGATCTCCCCGCATACGGCCAGATGTACTGCCAGCAGCACAAGACCAAGCCAGAACCCGTTACGCATGCGATGCCTCCTGTTTTGCAGCGCTGATCAGCCGCAGCTGCTCATCCAGCGGCACTGCAGTGACATGAAGCCCTCTTTCATCCAAGCGCCGGGTCAGCAGCGGCAGATTTTCTTCATCGGTCTGATTCATCAGCAGGTAAACGGCGTTGTTTGTTCCAACGCCTGCTGCATCGGTACTGCGGATGGAGCGCCTCACCCGGTCGTTGAATTCGGCCCGGTTTTTGAACCTTCCCGTCACCTGCAGCAGCAGATGATGCGCCATTTTGTCTTCCTGCAGGGTGCAGGCTGTAGCCAGCTGCTCCGCAAACACAGCCGGACGCAGCAGGCAGGTGTCGGGCAGATACCAGTTTTCTCGCACAACGCTCTCGTACTCAAAGGCCCGCACCAGTGCTGTTTCCACCAGTCCGCAGAGGATGCGGAACAGATTCTGGTAATACAGGGTCATCTGCTCTTCGCTGGCAGTATACAGCCCGATCAGTACCACAAGGCTGCCGTTCTGCCGCACGCCTGCAGCATACATCGGACGTCCGGGGAGGAAGCCGCGATTCACCCACAGCCCTTCCTGTTCGATGGCACGGATCACGTCCAGCCACTGATCCACCTCCAGCGAGTATGCCGGCTCCGGCGTCATTCCAGCACTGGCGGCGGTAAGTCGGGCAAACCCCTGGTTCTTTTCCATACGGTAGATGGTAAGGCTGTGGTTTTCCAGCACGTCTTCCATGATCTGCACCGTCTTGCGGCAGATCTCCTGCGGCTGCAGCATATCCAGCTGCTGGGTCACAGCATAGATCTTGCCAAAACTGTCCCGGCGGCCCAGGATCTGGCGGCGGAACGACCGTTTATCCTCCAGCGTATCCTGATACAGTTTCCGGGTAAATTCAAGCCGCTTATGCAGCAACTCGTTTTCTTCCTGCACAAAACGGGCAGTCTCTGTATTACGCAGCTGCACATAGCCGCAGGACGCTCCCACCACAAAATATATAATGAACGCCAACCAGTTGGCAGGCTCATAAAACAGCAGCATCAGAGTGGTACTCTGCCGCAGATAGCCCGCTGTCAGAGAAACAGATGCCAGCACAGCAGACAGCACACCTGCATTGAGGCCATAGACCGTGCCGATCAGCACAACGAACATCAGCCGGAAATCGACCATCCGGAACTGCGCGTCCGTGCCTGTAATACGCACCAGCAGTTCCGTGGCCAGCCACGCGGCAGCGATCTCCACCAGCCGCAGCAGGAGTGGGCTCTGGCGGATCTTATCCACCATTTTGCGTATAAAGCTTTTTTTCTCTGTCTTCCGGGCGCACCACGCATTATAGATCGCCGGAAGATCATCCAGGATGCTGTACCGTTGGAACCAGCCGTACCTGCGGCGGACAGCATTATCTGCTGCGGGGTAGGTCTGGATCGTATCGGTTCCGTACAGCACCTTCAGCCCGGGCTGCAGCTTTTGCAGCACCTCGCCCAGCTGCCCCTGTGTGTTCCCAAAAACATCCGGCAGCGTAAATCGCTCCGGCTCCGGTGTCCATGTATCGAACACCCGGGCAACGAGATCGGCCAATTCTTCTGCACAGAGCGCCAGCAGCGGCTGCGCAGCCTGTTCATCCATTTGAACCGTACCGGCAGGCATCTGTTCGAATAGCCGCGCAAACTGATCCGCGCCGCTGGCCGAGACAGCATACAGGTAGGGCAGGCGGAACACCTTGACCTGAAGTTTGCTGGTTCTGGCGTAATGGAAGCAAAGTTCCTCCGCCGCATTGGCCAGCAGCGTTTTACCGGTGGACGGCGCAAATGCTGCCTCCGGCCCTGAGAGGTACAGCAGCTCCACTTCCCGCTCGCGGCAGGATTGCAGGACCCGGCGCAGGCGGTCCAGTTCACCTTCCTGATCACCGTGTGGCAGAAGATATTCAGAAAAATAGACAACGCGGTCAAACTGATAGGTCTCTGCAAGCTGATCCAACAGCTGCCTGCTTTCCAGCGTCACCGTCTTGATCTGGGTGTCCGACAGTGCCTCCCCTTTTGCGCAGGTAGTCAGCACATGATCATTCGGGAATGCCGTCTCGATCCACTCCTGCGTCAGAAACGCCGTAAAACCCGTGAGTAAAATCTCCATTGCATTTACCGTTTCCGCCTGTCCGGCCTTTTTTCAAAGGTTCAAAGGCTGGCGACGCATATTTTTAAGAGAAACATCCTTTTATGATAATGATAATATCATTCTTCGCATAAAATAACAATAGTTTTTCCTGATCCAGCCGCCCGTAAAACGCGCATTTTTTCACGGAAGAAATTTGTGCGGTCTGTACTTATACGCACTCGCACAGACAGTTCTTGAGAAACAAATCGTTTTTATTGAAAAGATTTTGGAACAATCCGTTTCCAGTATACCCGAAAACGCAATGGATTATTATGGAGCAGATGGTTTGCTCTCCTGCGGTAAGTGCCACACACCCAAAGAAGCCTTCTTTGCCAAGGGGCTTGTCTTGATAGGAAAGAACAAGCACCCGGCAGAATGCGCCTGTTATAAAGCCGAACGGGAACAGCAGGAAGCAGCTGTTAAGGAGCAGAAACATCTCGACCTTGTGCGGCAGCTGAAAGCAGAAGGTTTTTCTGACCCGGCACTGCTGGAGTGGACATTTGCAAACGACAATGGTCGTAGCCTGCAGATGCGTCACACACATCGCTATGTAGAGCAGTGGCAGACCATTCACGCAGAGAACATCGGGCTACTGCTCTGGGGCGGTTTTGGCACAGGCAAGAGTTTCCTTGCCGGGTGCATTGCGAACGCTCTGATGGAGCAGAAAGTACCTGTGTGCATGACAAACTTTGCTCATGTCGTGAACGAATTGAATAGTAGTTTCTCTGGGCAGAACAAGGTGGTAGACCGGCTGTGCCGCTATCCGCTTCTCATCATTGACGATTTCGGGATGGAGCGCGGCACAGAGTATGCACTGGAACAGGTCTACAACATTGTAGACAGTCGCTACCGCAGCCGGAAGCCCCTGATCGTCACGACCAATCTAACACTGGATGAGATCCGGCATCCGCAGGATACCGTTCACGCCCGAATCTATGACCGCCTGTTGGAGATGTGCGTTCCTGTTTCCTGCATCGGGGCCAGCTTCCGCAAGGAAAGCGCACAGGAAAAGCTAGAACAGCTGAAACTTTTGATCGGATAACCCGAAAATGTTGGAATGCAAAAATTGCCGGGTGAAAAAACACCCGGCTACAAGGAATTGGAGGTCTGCCTATGAAAAGGTATTCCCGGACAAGCTGGAGCGCAGCACCACTTTCCTCATCCTGAAAAGCACCAAAACCGCATCCTCCTGCTGCACCATCTTCATGACCTCTGCACTGAAAGAGGAATTGAAGAAGTGGCTGAATCAGTTAGCGGCAGACGAGATGAAAGATCCGACACGCTACCATGACAACGGATTGCTGTTCCGTCTGCCCAACGGCCTGGCGGTGGAGCCGGCACTCATCCGCAAGAAGTTTCTGAAATGGCAGGACACACACCCGGAGTTCCCACGTATCGTGTTCCACGGTCTGCGGCATTCCAGTGCCACCTATCAGCTGATGATCTCCGACGGTGATGTGAAGGCTGTGCAGGGTACAACAGGTCACGCTACGGCGGATATGCTGGTGAACACCTACGCCCATATCCAGCAGTCCTCTCGTGTGGAGCTTGGGAAAAAGTTTGAAGAAGGGTTCTATGCCAAACAGGAAAAATCCAGCCCGCAGGCTGTACCCGCCGCAGGCGAACCAACCATCTCTATGACCGCTCTGCTGGAACTTTTGAAGAATGCAGACCCCAAAGTAAAGGCGCAGCTCCGTCTGGCTCTGCTGACCTGATGCAAAATTTACCACGCATTTCAAAGCAATTCCAGCCCATGCAGAGGATTCCCACGAAAAAGCCGACCGTGCAAAAACCGTGCATTGACCGTGCAGACCCCGATTTTTCGGGGTTACATAACAAAAAAGAACGCCAAATCTTACGATTTGACGTTCAAAATTTGGTGCACCTCCAGGGACTCGAACCCTGGGCCCACTGATTAAGAGTCAGTTGCTCTACCAACTGAGCTAGAGGTGCATATGGTGACCCGTACCGGAATCGAACCGATGTTAAAGGCGTGAGAGGCCTCTGTCT
>OGFG01001717.1_pt1 | contig 20685 bp, 25 predicted proteins | sample 1570761 | NCBI WGS metagenome assembly OGFG01 (sample SAMEA2581938, study PRJEB24529) | metagenome | biome: Human gut stool | place: China | collected 2011 | reverse complement strand
CAGGCTCCCGAATACAAAGCTGAAATTTTCGGTAGTGCAGGCGGAAGATAAAATTAGTTTATAGACATTTATATTCAAAATTGATATAATAATTTAAAAATAACTGATTGATAAATCGGAATTTGGTGGGTGGCAGGTTAATATGATAAATAAGTTAAAATTATTTGTGCCTACATAGTTTTAATAGAACTACTATGGTAAAAAAGTAAACATAAGGAGATACATTATGAAAAACAAATTATTTGTTATAGGAAATGGATTTGATTTGGCGCATAATCTTCCAACCAGATTTGATCCAGACTTTAAGAATATTGCCAGAAAATATGAACAGGATAATTTTTGGGATTTGTATCAATCCCATGAAAATGATATTTGGTCTGATTTTGAAAATCTGCTTGGATGTCCAGACTTTAACACTCTTGAGGAAATCTTTGATGCCTATGCGCCAGATTACTTATCAGAGAGAGAAAGTGACCGTGATAGCATTATCTATCAGGTGGAATTGAATGGGAATTTAAAGAATGCATTATATGAATTTGCGGATAAGGCGGATGATTCTTTGTGTAATATACAAGCTAATGATTTATTAGAACAAATTCTTGATTCAGATGGGTATTATATTACTTTCAACTATACGCATACTTTGGAAGAAATTTATGATATACCATGGGAACAGATTTTACATATTCATGGTGAAGTAGGAGAAGACAATCTGGAATTAGGATATCCAAAAGGAAATTTTAAACCTGAAAAATATACTTATGATGCAAGAGGAAAAGGAAGAGGTCCTTATGTTGAAACTGAAATAGAAGAACATATTAACGGCATTGGAGACTATTATGTCAGAACTGCATATACAGAGTTAATTGATAAGTGCAAATCATTTTACAAAGAAATGAGAATTGACTTATTAAAAGACTTTCTGGATAAGAATCAATGTAAAATTGAAGAGATTATTGTTTATGGTCATTCTTGTGCAATTGATTTTGACTATTTTAGTTATCTAAATAAAAGATATTCAAATGCATATTGGAAGTTTTATGTAAGAGGAGCAGAACAGGAAAGTAATGTTCAGTATCTTATAATGGAAAATAGTATTAAAAATCCTGATATCATAAAAGTATAGAATATCTTTACAATTTAAACAAGTAATATAATCCGATTGATGTTCTTAAATGAATCTCAATCGGATTTTTGGTGTTAAGGAGATGAATTTTAATGAGTGCTACCATAGGTGCGGCACTAAAGAAAATAGCAGTTGCTCTGCTTACGGATAAAAAGGTAATAAAAACAATAGGCGGTATAATAATCGGCATAATCATAATTGTGGTTATGCCGATTGTTGCTGTTGTGTCAATTTTTAACGGCAGTATTGATATTGACACCGACAAGCTCAACCAGTCTATACAAGCAAATATTTCAGCCGAGCAGATGGAAAATCTACAGCTTATCAACGATACGATGACGGAGGTTGAAAATCAACTGAAAAGCAAAAAACTGTCCGACTGTAACACGCAGGCAGAGGTTATCTATCTGTTCTCCTTGTCCGATAAATCAGAGGACAAGGACTTTGTAAAAAACTTCGTTTCCTGTTTCAAGAAGAATCAGTCTGATGAGGATTTGATAAATTCAGTAAATCAGAAATTCGGAACAGAGATTAATTATGACGAGTTTCAGAAAATGATGCAGTCAATCAAAGGTGCGGAAATCAGCACCGCAGGGTTTACAGACAAGACCACTAAAAATAATCTCGACCTTGTCAAATGGTGCGAGAACGCATACAAAAACGGCTGGGGTTATGTTTACGGCGGTTACGGTCAGGTCTGCACAAAGCAATATCTTGATGGGCAGGCAAGTCTGTTTCCCGGCAACAACGAGGCAGGCGGTGAGATGAGAAAGGTCGGTGAAAAATGGCTAGGCAAGAGAGTTTGTGATTGCATAGGTTTGATAAAATCATATGCTTGGTACAACTCCGACAGCGGAGAAATTGTAGCAGGTTCAAACGGTTTTACGGATTGCGGAGCAAACTCCATTTGGAGCAGCGTTACTGAAAGCGGACCGATTTCAAATATGCCCGATACTCCCGGACTTGCCGTCTGGATGGACGGACATATCGGAGTGTATATCGGCAACGGAGAAGTCATCGAGGCACAAGGCACAGCCTACGGAGTTGTCAAAACTCAGCTCTCAGGGCGAGGTTGGACAAAGTGGTTGAAAATACCGAATATTAAATATGTAAATCATAGCAACAAGAACTGACGAGGTGATTTTTTATGAAGAAAACAAGCGTAAGTATTATATACGAAGATGAAAAACTGAATGCAGTAAAAATGTATATGGAACAGCGTGATTTGGATTTTAAGGAAGAGTTTGAAAAATCTGTGGACTCTCTGTACGCTAAATATGTTCCTGCAAATGTCAGAGAGTTTATTGATATGAAAGGTTCACAGGTGAAACCACCAAAGCCTAAAAAACCAAAGATTGAAAGTGAGGAAAAGACTTGAGGTCGCAAAATTTTGGCATAGAAATAGAAATGACCGGCATCACTCGCAGTACTGCGGCAAAAGTGATTGCCGGTTATTTTCATACAGAAGCAACTCATGTCGGCGGTTGTTATGATGCGTATTCTGTTCGTGACAATGACGGCAGGATGTGGAAGATTATGCGTGACGCAAGTGTTCACTGTGAAAACCGTTCGGGACGAAATGCAAGCTCGCTGTACTCTGTTGAATTTGTTACTCCAATTTGTAAGTACGATGATATAGAAACTATACAGGAGCTTGTCAGAAAGCTTCGTGGAGCAGGAGCAAGAGTAAATTCAAGCTGTGGTTTGCATTGCCATATTAATGCGGCTCCGCATACCCCGAAAACACTTCGCAACAATCGCACCTTGCGTCGGTAAGTCCGTTCCCGTTGCACTATGGGAGCTTCAGCCGAGAGATGAAAAACTGCTTGACCGCTACGAGGGTTACCCCTCTCACTACTTCAAACAGGACTTAACTGTGAAAATGAATAACGGTTCGGAACTGACTGCAATGGTTTACATTATGAACCTTAAGCAGAATTTCGGATTGCCCGGCGCAAGCTACTGCGATACTGTATTGCAGGGCTACAAGGACTGCGATTTTGACTTGAATGTTTTAAACGAAGCCGTAACTGACAGTGCAGAAAAATTCTACGAAAGCCTTGAACAGAACAATCTGTTTGATTCACCTGATGAAGATGAGGTCGAAGATTTTACAAATGAGATTGGCGGTATTAGTTTATGAACGAGAGAAAGAAACTGAAAAAGCAACTCGGTGGTAAATATATTTTCAAAATGTATTTATCAGTAAATGAAGTAAAGAAATTACTTTCTGAAAATCCAAAGGACAAGCACGACACCCTCTTTGCTTCACTTACAGTCGGCTGTGTGAAAATCAACGCTCGTCATTTGCAAAAGATATTTTTCAGCAAGATTTATTGTGCATCTATGAAAAGCAAACCGAACACAGGGATAAGCTCCGTGCTGAGGCTCGTGACATTGCAGAAGATTTAGTTTCAAAAATCAACTTTGAAATATATATCAGCGTGTCAATTCAGAATAAGCTGTTGGAGCTCGCCGACAGGCTTTCGAAAACGAAAGGTAAAAAGGGTTACGGCTATCTGAAACCTGATGTAAAAGCACTTGTGGATTCTATTGTTGAAGAGCTTGCCAACGACAGCAGAATTAAAAAGCTGTATGACCTGTGGTATGAGCAAAAGGAAAATACAATCCGCACCTATACGGATGAAATACCTGACAGGATTCCTCTTGCCCAAAACAAGGAATTTAAGTCAATCAAGAATGCGGTAATCAAGGAAGCGTTGAAACTAAATTTCACCGAAGATGAAGCAGAAGAAAGCGAGAACACAGACGAAGAATCTGTTTCAAATCCTTTTGAATATGAAGAAAACACCTCTGCCAAATCAGACCTTGATTCAGACAGAGGCATTTTATATCCTCGTTATTCAATTAAAGCCAACCGCAACAGCGTTGCAGTTTCTTCTCTTTATCTCCTGCGCTATCTCTGCAATATGATTCAAAATAAATTAAGATTTGAAGAAAAGCAGAAAGCACAAAGAACGGATAAAAAGTTACAGCAGAAAATTAATGATAAGAAACAGGCACAGGGGTTGAAAATGTAAGTTTGATAAACCGGAATTTGTCTATCACAATATTTTTTCATTTGCATGAGCGTAGTAAATAATTTTAGGATTGTAACTCATTACAAGTTTCCAATCATTTTTTAATTTAACATTGTCGTCATAAGCATCAATATATTCGATAGGTTCTAAATCTCCCACAAAACAAATCCCATTATCCAAAATCAACGCTATGCTGTCCTCACTATGACTTGGGGTAGATATAATTTCTCCTTCAATGCCCAAATTTTCAAGAAACTCTCGGCTATCTTTGCTACTGATAATTATTGAATTATCAGTATTGATAGGCTCATAATCTAATCGTTTATCTTTTCTGAAAATCTCGTCTGCAAAATGAATATGCGAATTTTGTGTATCAATTAGAAGTAGTTTTACTCCTTGCTTCATTAGAACACTTATTAAACCAATATGGTCAGGATGGTAATGTGTTGCTAAAACATAAGAAATATCACTAATTTTAATGCTGTGTTCTTTAATTGCCTTATAAAATGCAGGCAATGTTCCTGCAAAGTCAGTATCAATAAGCAAACTACCACGCTCTCCTTGAATAAAGAATGTATTTGTATTGCCGTATCTCAACTTACTTATCACAAAACCACCTTCGCAACTTCAGATTTATCAATCTGTTATTTTACAATTATCATATCATAGACAAATAAAATTGTCTATCAAAAAATCAGCCTACCACCAAGGAAGAATTGCACCCAAATGCTGACAGGTGCCACCTATCACGGTGATAGGAGAAAGAACTACCCACTATAAGATATTACAGCAGAAAAGAAAAATATATACAAGGAAGTGATTAAAATATCAACCTACATTCATTTTACAAAAGAACAGCGAGAACAGGCAAGGAGAACCGACCTTGCTAATTTTTTAATCAGTCATGGCGAGAAAGTCAAAAAATCAGGTTCAGAATACGAATGGTTTGACGGCTCGCAAAAGGTTACAATCAGAGGTCACCTCTGGTATCATCAGTATGAACAGAAAGGCGGTGATGCGGTTGACTTCGTCCGCAAATTTTACAACAAGGACTATGCCGAAGCGGTTCAAATGCTTTTGAATAACGGTGGCAGTCAAATCATAACATCACCGCCCATAGAAAAAGAGCATAAACCCTTAGAATTGTCACCGAGAAATGACAGAATGAGCAGAGTATGTCAAGCGTTATGAGTACGGCATTGTCAAGGCTGAATGCCTTTCTCGACTCTGAGCTTGAACAGCTTTTGTGTTTTGATACAGAAATAGACGCTGAAAAATTCTGCAATCAAAAGTGTGCTATCTTCATTATAATGCCCGAGGAGAACCCCAACACTTTCTTTATGGTTTCGCTTATAATCCAACAGCTCTACCGTGAAATTCTGTCCGTTGCCGACGAGAACGGCGGTGTTCTGAAGAATCGTTGTGTGTTCTTTTGCGATGAGTTCGGAACTTTGCCGAAGATTGATTCGGCAGAGATGATGTTCTCTGCCTCCCGTTCAAGGAGATTACAGATATTACCAATAATCCAATCCTTTGCACAGTTGGAGAAGAATTACGGCAAAGAGGGTGCTGATGTTATCATAGACAACACACAGCTGACCATCTTCGGTGGCTTTGCTCCCAACAGCACAAGTGCGGAAGTCCTATCAAAAGCACTCGGTTCAAGAACTGTTATGTCAGGCTCTGTAAGCAGAAGCAAAAACGATCCATCACAATCCTTGCAGATGATTGAACGACCTCTGATGACTCCCGATGAGCTGAAGTCACTTCCCAAAGGCACATTTGTTGTTATGAAAACAGGATTTTATCCCATGAAAGTCAAGCTAAAATTGTTCTTTAAGTGGGGGATAGAATTTGAGGAAAAGTATGAAGTTGCAGAAAATTCTAATCGTGAAGTTCACTATGCAAACCGCTCGGAGTTGCTAAATAACATAATCAAAGAATACTATCCTCACCATCTTGAACAGTCGAAAGTAGACACCGATTTTGAAGAAGCAAGCAGTGCGAAAAAGAAGAAAAATGAAAATCATAAGACCTCACCAAATGCGGAACAAGCCGACAGTGGAAATACTATCGATTCTGAACAGAAATATGAGCCAACAGAAGAACCCGGAAATTCAATGGTTGAACAGAACGCAGACAAGCAAAGAAAAGTAGTCATCAGAACCGAGCGACCACCACAGGGGGATAACAGCAATGAGTAGATTAACTTTTCTGTATCAAATGGACTTGCCTCACCGAGCCGTTGCCGTATACACCTATCTCTATGACCGAGCCGACAAAAACGGCGAATGCTGGCCATCCGTAAATACAATAGCAGGCGACATAAAGCTGTCGCCTGCCACAGTAAGAATAGCTATTAAAGATTTAAAAAAAGCCGGCTTGATAGAAACAAAACAACGCTACCGAGAACAGGGCGGTAAAAGCAGTTTGCTGTATAAAATACTTATTAGGTAAAATAAATCTGACTGCAAAGCTATATATTTGCAATTCCTTTTCGATTATTAAATTCATCAATTAGATTTCGCATTGTTGTTATCAGTAGCAGAATAATTAAGCTGGAATGTAATTGTAGTATTGAAAGTTTTTTGATTATCATTATATTCCATTGTTATTATTCCGTCATATTTTTTAACTACTCTTTTAATACTTTTTATGCCGATACCGTGCATTTCGGACTCTTTTTTTGACGATATAATATTTTCCTTGATTTGCAGAGGCTTTTTATCGCTGGAATTTAAAACACTTATTACGAGAAAATTAGAATTTCTTATATCAATAGAGAAAATGATAAATTTATTTTCAGATTGCCTTGCAGCTTCAGTAGAGTTTGCAAGTAAATTATCAAATAAAGATGTTATGTCTGGTTCACTCATGAAATCAATTTGAGTATTCTGAATGTTTACATCAAAACTAATATATTCGTTTTTACAAATTTTATAATATCTGTTAGTAATTAGATTAAGCAAAGCGTTATTGCTATAGTCAATTGGATTCATTATATCAAAATCATTTTCTATGTTATCAATATACTCTACTATATCTGCATTGCTATTCATAGAAAGCATTTTTAGTGAATTTAGGTGCTTTGTTATATCATGAATCAAAACCTTCGAATTTTCATTTTGTTCTTTTAAGAGTTCATAGTATGAAACACTGTTATCTTCTTTTTGTTGTGCCAAAAGAAGCTCAGTATATTTTCGATTAGTTTTTACTGTTTTATCATGAACATAAAACACAACAATATTTGATAACAATGATAGTAAATTGCAAATCACTAATGCAAATTTAAAGTTTTCATTCACTTCGTATGAAATGCATAAATAGATCGAGGTATACATAAAGGCTATAGAAGCAACCGGGAGAATACATAGAGATAATGAAGAATATGATTTGTCGCTTTTGTATTCTTTTGAAGAAAATTTAGATGAAAAATATACAGTAACAAAATACAGTAACTTGCTGATCGTTGTCTGAATTACAAGCATATATTTATCGCTAAAGCAAACATCTAAATCAACAGAGAATAAAACGGAAAAAACAAAAAATACAAGTATTTCCGTGACTATCATAAACGACATCAATAAAAAAGAATGAAACAGGCTTGATTTTATATTTGTTTCATAACATAAAATGAGGATTAAGAAATTAAAAACGAAAAAAGATAGTAAGTTCAATGCAGGAACATTTAATTTAGCAACTGAAAAAGAAATGACACTACTAATAAAAGCTACGAGAAAAACCATTTCATTATTTCTTTTTAGTTTGAATTTCTCATTAAAATAAAAAATAGAAATTATTGTTTCAATTACAAAAACGATTGCATAACATAACTCTGAAATCATACCGTCACCCCAATATATTTTTGAAAAGAATCTTTAAATGCAGAATAGTATCTTCTTGATATAGGTATGTGTTCAAAATTTTTGTCGTTTGCTGATAAAGTAATGTCTGTTTTACTGAAGTTTGTCACATTTTTTAAATTGACGATGTAGCTATAATGCGATTGAGCGAAGTAATCATATTCGTTTAATAACTTTTTCCAAAACTCAAAATTATTTTGAGTTTGTAATTTGCAGTCTTTAGTAACAACGCAAGCCTTTCGCTTTTCAATTGTTATGTACAGAATATCTCTTGTAAATATATTATAGAATTTGTCGTTAGTTTCTACAGCAATATTTTGTGTGCTTTTCTGGTATATGTCAATAGCCAGATTTATGTTTCTCATAAATCTATTTTTATCCAAAGGCTTTGAGAGAAATCTGAATACTTGGAGAGCCATTGCGTCATCTAAATAAGATTGAAAAGATGTGACAATAAAGATTATGATATTAGGATTTTTATCTTGCAAATGTTTTGTTGCAGTTAATCCTCCAATGCCGGGCATCTCAATGTCAACAAATGCAATATCAAATTTTTCATTATTTTGAATAACATCGTCGCCGCAATTGTAAGAACTTATGTCGAAATATAATTTTCTTTGTTTAGTTATAGTGTCAAGAAAACCAGTAATCTGCTGTATTATTTCTAAATCATCATCACAAATTATAATCTTCATAGGTATATTCTCCCTTCTAAGAAAATTATAACTCATAGAAATGAATTTGTCATCTTATTTTTCTTATTCTGATAATATTATTTCTATTGTTTTTGAGATAAGAGACAATGATTTTTCGTTACAAAAAAGAAGATTATCTGTAATGTTTTTAGAAATATCGTTTAATTTCATATTGCCAAGGAGTAAGTGATCTGACGTAACTTCTAGTTTTTTACATATTTTAGTAAATATTTCCAAACTTGGAATATAGTGTCCATTTTCAATATTTGAGATATGATTATTAGAATGATTAGTTATTCTAGGGGTAGTTTTTTTCATTTTTAATTCAGGGCGTCTTTGCAAAATTCCAATTCCGGTTTTATCGCAATCAATTATCCTAATATTACAATTACAATAGATCAATTTTCAGATAAATTAGGAACAAAGTAAAAGAAATAATACCCATATTATTAAAAAACAAATGTTTATTTTGTTTAAATGTGATATTAAAAAGTTGTTTTTCGTAAAATGACCACTTTTGTCGAAATTTGAACCAGTTTTACATAATTTCACAAAAGCAATAATTTATGTGATAAGATAAGGACAAGGAGGCTAAAAACAATGAAAAACGAAAAAGCATTTTCAAGCAAAGTAAAAAAAGGAGTCAAGTCTTGCCTAACGGCAGCACTTAAATCAAATGCAAATTCTTCTGGTTGCTTCTTTATTTATCAGCTCAAAACGCCAAAGAATTTTGACAGATTTAAGAAGATCAAATGATTAAGTTGATTTCTAGTAAGGTCGCCTGCTTCTTATGCAAAGATGAAGAGCGTAAAGATAATTATGAAATATATGAGTATGCTGTATATATTATTTTATCATCAGCATTTCATATTGCAACAATTATTGCTTTAGGATTGTGCTTTAATTTATTAGTTGAAAGTTTAGTGTTTTATTTTTCTTTTATTACTATCCGTAAGTTTGCAGGCGGCTATCATGCAAAAACACCTATTAAATGCTATATTATTTCAGTTGTGTCTTCGACAATTATTCTGGTATTAATTAATATAATACCAATTATCGTAAGCAGATTTAGATTTATTGAATATTTTTTATTGATTTTAGGTTTGTTTTCTTTAATAATTATTTGCTATTTGTCGCCTTTAGATACAATTAATAATCCTTTAAACAATGAGGAAAAAATATTTTTAAAAAAAATTACGATCTTTTTATCAGTTTCTATATACTTTATATCGTGTTTATTAATAGTTTTTTCAGTCCTTAATATTGGTATAGCGATGATGTTTGGTATTTTTATGAGTAACTTAGTATTAGCTTTAAGAAAAGCAACAACAAATCATTAGTAAGATCATTAGTAAGGAGAATTTGATTACATCTATTTTTATTTGTAATTTAGATAAGAATGACAGGCAGTAATTTTGCAAATAACATAAATTGGAGGAGATAGAATGAAAAAATTATCCTATAATGAACAAATTAAAACTAACGGCGGAAAAACTGTTTGTGTCAGGACGTCAAGATATATGGGTTCCGCAGTTAAGCACTATGTTCAGATTTGGTTTTGGTCAAGAACTCATAAAGATTACTATATGGGTAAACAAGCAATTTGGTATTGTTATGGATAAGAGTTGCAAATAATTCTTTATAATTTATAATTAAATTTATTTGTTAGTTACTACCTGTCGTTTTTATATATGAAAGGAAAAAAGTAATGAAATACAAAGTAGTGCGTCAATTTGATGAACGAGATTGTGGCGCAGCATGTCTTGCTACAATTTGCAAGTATTATGGTTTGAAAATATCACTATCAATTGCCCGTGAACTGACAAAAACAGATCTTAATGGAACTAACATATATGGTCTGATTAAGGCAGCGGAAGAAATTGGATTTAATGCAACTCCTTTATCTGGAGGTTTTTCAGAGTTACTCCATGAATTAGAAAGCGGTGAAATCAAATTTCCTTTTATTGCACATATTATATTAGATAATCAATATGAGCACTATGTTGTAATTTATAATATACAAAAAGATAAAATTATTATTGCTGACCCTGCAATGGGAATTGTTAACTATGATTTTAAGAAATTTATCAATGTGTGGACTGGAAAGATTGTAGTATTTCAGTTAAATGGAAAATTAAAAAACAGCAGATTTAATAAAAGAGTAGGAGAACAATTATTTAAAATAATAAAAAAACAAAGTGGTTGGATATTAACAACACTCATATGTTCTATTATAATCTCATCAATAGGGATTATATCTGCATATATTTTTCAATATATAATTAATATAACACAATCTGGTACTATGTTATTTGATGACAATAATTATGATATTTTATTTATATTATGTGGAGTAGTAATTGGATTATATTTTGTTGAATTAGTACTAAATATTGTTAGAGGTAAAATGTTGTCACATTTATCAAATAAATTAGATGAGTCATTTATGCTTCAATATTATAAAAAACTAATTGACCTTCCTATGAATTTTTTTGGAACAAGAAAAAGTGGTGAGATATTATCAAGATTTTCAAATGCAACTGAAATTAGAAATGCTGTTACTATGGTTATGTTCTCAGGAACTATTGATATTTTAATGATTTTAGCCGGGGGTTTTTTTCTTTACAATATATCTGCTAAATTATTTATTATAGTAGCACTTATAGCTGTTTTATTTATTTTAATATCGATTTTTTTTAAAGGGAAAATTAGAATTAATAAAAGAGAGTTTATGGAAAATGATTCACAAGTAACAACTAGTTTGAAAGAATCAATAGATGGAATTGAAACAATAAAGTCTTTTAATTATACGAAGATTATAAAACAAAAAGTAGAGAATCAATTTTATAAACTACTAAAAAGTATATATCGTTGTAATGTTTTGGAAAATAATCTCACTTCTATTATTTCTGCTATTTCATCAATTGGTATCGTTCTAATTATAGTTTTTGGCGTTATTGAGGTGACGCAAAGTAGTTTATCTATCGGGTTATTATTTACATTTTATGTTTTATGTGGATACTTTTTAAATCCGTTTGTCGATTTAGTTGGAATGCAAACTGAAATTCAAGCTGCTTTTATTGCATTTCAGCGATTAGGAGATTTAATGAACCTTAATTCGGAAAACTTTGATGATGGAGAGATGTTAAAAAATTTTAAATTAGATATAGTTTTTAATAATGTTTCTTTTAACTATGGATATAGAGAATCGGTTTTGAAAAATATGTCATTAAAAATTAAAAGTGGTCAAAAAGTTGGAGTTGTTGGTAAAAGTGGATGTGGTAAATCCACTTTTGCAAAGTTACTTTTGGGACTTTATGATGTCAATTATGGAGAAATATTGATTGGCGAAAAAAATTTAAGTGATTTGAATAAAAACAGTATCCGTAATAAGATATCATATTTATCACAAACCCCATTCTTTTTTTCTGATACGGTTATTAATAATTTAAGAATGTGCAATAACCACATTTTAAAAGAGGATGTTATAGATACATGTAAGAAAGTCGGAATACATGATTTTATTATGACTTTGCCCTTTGAATATGATACAGTTTTAGAGGAAAATGGAAATTGTTTATCAGGTGGTCAAAAGCAATTATTAGGTATTGTGAGGGCATTTTTATCTAAACCAGATATATTAATACTTGATGAGCCAACCAGTAGTTTAGATAGTATCACAGAAAGCATTCTTGAGAAATTAATATTAAAACTTTCTTCTGAATCATTAACTTGTATAATAATATCACATAGGTTAAGAACTGTGAAAAATTGTGACAAGATATTCTTTATTGATGAAGGTAGGGTTTCTGAAAGCGGAACTCATGAAGAATTGCTTTCTACAAAAGGAAAGTATTATAAATTTTGGTTAACACAAAATCAATGATTGATAGGAGTTTTTATTTGTGAAATATATAAAGTTATTTTTGTCAGCAATTTTGATCTTAACAATAATTTTATCTTTCCCGGGATGTACAAATAAGGATACCGAGGATATTGAATATACATATAAGGAAAATAAAATAGAACTTCCTTCCGAATATACAAGAGTTATAGATATGTGTGTTCAACAGTCAGGTGAATTGCGAATTGCAGTGTCAAATTCTAATAACAGTAAGATTAGTATATTTGATTCTTCAGATAATGGGAATTCGTGGAATATGATATGTAATGTATCGGATTTACTTGATTTACCTGAAAGTTCAATTACAAATATTATAATTTCTGATAATAACAGTTTCTTTTGCGAAAATTGTTTAAACGTAAAGAATAATGAAGATATTTTTACAGGAGAGAAAAAGTATTATTACTTTAATAACGGTGACTATACAAATGTTGATATAAAACTTGACAATATAAGTTTTGATGACTTTGTAAATGTTTATGGCAAAATTGTTTCTGACAGCAATGTTGAAATCGTGAATGGCGTAGCATCAGGAAGTTTTTCTGATGATGGAAATTTATTTATTTCTGATTATCTTGGTAAAGGATATTTATTTGATTCAACCTCATGGGAAAAGATTTCTGAATATAAAATTAATGAAAAAATGAATCAAGTTGAAGATATTTGTCATTATGATGATTATACAATAGCTGTGTCTTATGAGGGTTCACTATTTTATGATTATTTAAAGGGTAATGTTTCTGAAGAAAGCAATCTTGAGGATAATATTACAAATGTAATAAGTGATGCACAAAATACTACGACAAATTCCGGAAATTTTTTATGTGTAAAGGGTGATGCGCTTTATTTTTTCAATGCTTGTGGTTTATATGAATATAGCAATAATGAATGGAATCAAATAAGTGAACGCACCGGACCATTTGGTAATGATTCAGAAAAATCTGTTACATCTTTTGCTATATCCGATGAAAACAAATATTATATTTGTGTAACCGATACTTCTAATAATAATTCAGAAATATATAATTATGAAAAAACAAGATCAGAAAAAAGTAAAGTTGATTTGACAATTTGGTCGTTAAAATATAGTTCCGCAGTTGAGAATGCCATTAACGCTTATAAAAGTTCAAATAATACAATTACAGTTAATTATGAAATCGGTGTAGGTGAAGATGGGTCAACCACCGTTAGTGATGCTATCAATAACTTGAATACAAAGATACTTGCAAACGATGGGCCTGACGTTATTATGCTTGATCAGTTGTCTATTGATAATTATATAAATAACGGATATCTTCTTGATATATCGGATTTAATAAACGAATACACTGAAAATGATGTAATATTTAAGAATTTTGCAAACACTTATAAGAAAGAAGATAAAATTTATGCCATACCTTCCCGTTTTTCAATTATGACCATTGAAGGTAATAAGAATACAGTTGCAAAAGCTTCGGATATATCATCGTTAATGTCATATGCTGAACAACTTAAGTCCGACAATTCTAATACAAGTGTTTTTGAAGAGAAAAACTTTGAATATGTTGCCGAATACATGTATAATGCAGAGATTCCTTCTTTGATAAGCAATGGTGAAATAGATACAGAAGCAGTGAAAAATTTCTGTTCTGATTTGCAAAAGCTACATAAAATCTATGGTAATCCAAATGTTTCTTTTGAAGAGTCACTTGACAATGTGTATATAGGAGTTAATTACTACGGCATTTTTGAAAACACTTTGCAGATAGCAACAGATTATATTTCAAGTTTTGGTTATCAGTTTTCCGGAATAAATGCATTAAAAAAATATGACAATGAATTCGAATATGGGCTTGTAAATTCATCAGTAGGAAATATATATTTACCTATGAATATTGCCGGAATAAACAGCAGCAGTAATAACATAAAAACGGCAAAAGAATTTATAGGTACTCTTTTATCTGAAAATGTTCAGACTTTATCTGAAAATGATGGCGCAGAGCCTATAAATAAGAATGCGTTTTTAAGTGACTTGAATGGAGATTATAATATTGATATGGAGGATTTTGATAATCTTGAGTTAAAATCGTTAACAGATGAAGAAAAATCAGGACTTGTTTCATTGGTAGAATCTTTAGATACACCAGTTAATCGTGATATTACAATAAGGAATACTGTTTTAAAGCAGCTTGAAAGCTGCTTTAACGGCTCAATTTCACTTGAAGAAGCAGAAAAAAATGTGATCAACAAATTACAACTTTATATGAAAGAGTAATTATGAAGAAAATAATTAAAAAAAGATTTTTGAACGGAAAGTGTGAATATTTATTTATCCTTCCCAGTTTTATTGGTATATCACTTTTTTTGGTATTTCCCTTAATTGATGTATTTAGACGTTCTTTTGTTTCCAACACAACAGGTGATTTTAATGGTGTGGAAAACTACAAAAGTGTTTTGTCAAATTCTGCTTTTAAATTGGCTATAACTAACACAGCTTGGTTTACGTTGTTATGTATTCCTTTGTTAATGATTATTTCGCTTATTTTCGCTGCTTTAATTAGCGATATGAAAGGCAGCGGCGAAAAAATCAAAGATATGTTTTTGCTGCCAATGGTTATTCCTGTTTCTTCAGTAGTTTTAGTTTGGAATATTGTATTTGACAGACAAGGATTGCTTAACAGTGTTATAGGCGCTGTAAATATTGATTGGATGAACAGTGACTATGCTTTTATCATTTTGATAATAAGCTATATCTGGAAAAATTTAGGATACAACATAATTCTCTGGCTTGCAGGACTATCGGGAATTTCCCACAGTATCTATGAAGCGGCAAATGTTGATGGTGCTTCAAAAGTAAAAAGCTTTATATATATAACTTTGCCAAATCTTAGATATACAATATTTATGGTATCTATTATATCTGTTATTAATTCATTTAAGGTGTTTCGCGAAGCTTATCTTGTATCGGATGAATATCCTGATACAAGTATTTATATGATGCAAAACTTGTTTAATAATTGGTTGGGAGATATGGCTATTGATAAAATTGCCGCAGGTGCTGTTATGTTTGGTATATTAATATTTATTGTAATTATTGTTTTATATTATATTTTTGCAAGGCGTGATAAAGTATGAAGAAATATATTATAAAAATTATTCTGTATATAATAGCAGCATTTTTTTGTTTGCCTATACTCTTTGTAGTTGTAGGTTCTTTTATGAGTGAGAATGAACTTTTGGCAAATCTTTCACCTATATTATCAGGTAATGACGGATATGTTCAGTGGCAGTTATTGCCTATTCAACCATCATTGCAATCATATATCAAGCTACTGTTTGATTCACCGGAATATTTCAATACATTTTGGAATTCAGTTATAATGACCATCGGTACTGTAACAGGACAAATGTTGATAGGTATACCTGCTTCATGGAGTTTTGCACAGTATGATTTTAAAGGAAAAAATTTATTGTTATTTGTCTATATTGTGCTGATGATTTTACCGTTCCAGGTGCTTATGCTTTCAGAATACATAATGCTGAAAAATTTAAATTTGTTAGATACCTTTTTTTCAATCATTCTTCCGGGCATGTTTTCAACTTTTCCTGTTTTTATTATGTATAATTTTTTTTCTCAGCTTCCAAAATCACTTATTGAATCCGCAAGGCTTGATGGAGCAGGAGAATTCAAAATACTTATACATATCGGAATCCCATGTAGTATGTCAGGAATTTTTGCGGCGGTAATTTTACAATTCATTGAATACTGGAATATCATTGAACAACCTATGATATTTATTCAGAAAAAAGCATATTGGCCTATGTCGTTGGCCATACCGAATATTAAGACAGAAAATATTGGTCTTGCTCTTGCTGCTTCGGTACTTATGATGCTTCCCTCAATATTAATATTTATATTCGGTAAGAAATATCTTGAACAAGGAATTGCTGCAACGGGATTGAAAGGGGAGTGAATTATGAAAAATAGTAACAAAAAGGCTATTAAGGTATTAATTGTATTTTTTATACTTATGATATTGGCAACATTAGTTTCAAATATATCAAGTGAGTTCACCAAGGCTACTGTAACGGTACAGCGTATGTCTGCTAAATCTATCAGTCACAGTGTAGAAGCAGAGGGGGTTATACTATCAAATTCCAATAAGCTGATTACAGTACCGGAGAATTTGTTGGTTGAAAAAATTTATGTTGAAAAGGGGCAACACATTGCGTCAAAAGATGTTTTGTTTTCTGTTGATTCAGCTTCTGTTGAAAAAGAGATAAGTACATACGAAAAACTTCTTAAAATGTCTCAAACCTCTGTTGATACAACTTTAAGAAGAGCACAGGATGATTATGCTGAAGCAGTAAGTAATGGTGAAATTTCTGTTGCATCTGCATTTGAAAAATATGATAACGCATTTAATGAGTATGAGAAATATAAAATAAGTGAAAATTGTGATTCTGATCAGTTGGCTTCCTTAAAGGAAACCGTTGATAATACAAAGGAAGCTTATGATTCGGCACTTAAAAGTCAAGAACAGAGTTTAAAAGAAGCCGGCAGAACTTTAGAGGATGCCAAAAATAATGCTGAATATGACAATATAGACAAATACAACACGAAGCTTAATGAATTAAAAGCTATTAAAGATAATAAATATCGCGTGTGTTCTGATACAAATGCCACTGTACAAGAGATATCCATAAATAACGGTGAGATTACATCTTCGGGTTCTGCAATTACATTAGCACTGGAATCCGGTGAAAAAAATGTTGTTGTTGATGTAGATAAATCAATGAGACCCTATATTAATGAAAAAGATGTTGTTTCAGTTTCAGGTTATAACGGAGAAAATGAATACTGTACTTATGATAATCAGACAATTTATAAAATTTACAATTCAACAATTAAAGACAGTACAGGTAGCTCTTCTGAAAAAGATTGTGACTCAATAAAAGTAGAAATAAAGCTTAAAGATTGCAATTTAAATGTTTCTTCTGTGGCCAAAATTAAAATTGAAAACAAATCGGATAAATATGAATATTGTGTTCCTATTAATGCTGTTATGCAAGATAATGATGATTACTTCGTGTATGTTGTAAGCAAGAAAAATGGATTTTTAGGAGATGAACTTACTGCAAAGCGTGTTGATATAGAAATTAAAGATAAAGATTCACAATATGTGGCTATTAAAACCGGAGAAGTCCTTTATGAAGAAGATATTATTTGCAAAACCGACAAAGTTATTGAGAACGGTACAAAAATCAAGTTATCCCCTGAAAAATAAAATTTTAAGTGCTGTCATTGTGTTATCTATATTGATTGTAGTTTGTTTTGTATGTAGTAAGGAGTTCAATGCTCTTGACTATTTGAATCAACGTGCTGATATAATAAATGTGATAAATTTTGAACCGCTTTCGAATGCTCAAGTAAATCAGGTATTTGATGTTAACAGCGATACAAATGACTATATGCAAATGTGCTTTTTAAGTGATACAGATGAATGTCAGATTAAAAGCGCATCAATTGAAAAGTTTGCCGTGACTGAATTGGTTTATGCATATGGTGACATAAATTTATTATTTCCTGATATGAGTTATTTGAAAAGCATCAGTAATAACTTTTGTATTATCGATAAAACCTCGGCATATGAATTATACGGACACACAGATGTTATCGGTATGAGGGTGGTAGTAAATAATAAATACTTCACTATATGCAATGTTGTTGATTCACAACAGCAATTTATACTTGTATCAGATATTGAAAATAAATACTTACAGTACGATCAATTATTGATTAATATCAATGGCAGATCATCAAAAATTATTTCAAATAAATTGTCGGTTGTATATGGTATTAAAGGAGATGTTATATGTTACGGAATAATCAGTTTTTTACCACTTTGTTTAATAGCAGTTATGTCGATTATTTTAGTGGTATTGTTAATAATTAAAATAAGAAAACAAACTATTTTAAATACAAAATACGGGTATATTTTTATGGAAGCAAGTCTATTTATTGCTTTTACCGGAATAGCCTTAATACTTATTTTTTTTGCTGAACGATGCCCACTTGATTTTATACCTACACAGTGGTCTGCGTTTGATGAATGGAGTGTAATTATACAAACTGTCAAGAATAATTTTAAGTTATTATTAGTTAAGAATATGTTATTTATTGAATATAATTATGTTTCACAATTGTTTAAAAGTATAGTATCTGCGTTTACTATATTCATTATGATTTTGCTTATAAAGAATTACTTATGTAAAAAAATAGTTTACATATTTGACTTAAAGTTATAAAAGAAAATGTGAAGTGTTAAGATTTGATTAATCATATAAATCTTTGCCTTATCTGAATTGATTTTTTAAAAACATAATCTTTAAATAGCAGTAATTTTTAATTGCAGAAAGTATTTAAAAATTAACAGAGTCAAGAGATTATAAATTTCTGCACTGTAGGACATGCATATAAGATGATTATTAAGTGGCATATTTTATCAGTAATGGGTAAAATTTGAAGTAAGTTATAACTTACAATAATTTACTTATAACTTAATATTTCCTAATATAAACACTATATGAAAATGAATAATGACGTAGGAATATTTATAAAACAAAAAAGAATTCAGAAACATATTTCTCTTAGATCCTTATCTCGTGAAATTGGAATTTCTGCTGAATATCTTTCTAAAATAGAAAATGGCTTTAGAGCGGCTCCTAATGAAGAAGTGCTTGTGAAAATTGCAACTAAATTGCTGCTGTCACCTGAAGAAAAAGAAAAGCTTTATGATTTAGCAGCAGATTCAAAGCCATATTTATCATTAGCCTCGGATTTGCTTTTATATATTAAGCAAAATAAAAGCATACATAAAGCGCTTAGATTAGCAAAGCGATGTGGCGCTGATGAAGAAGATTGGCAGAATTTTATTGAATTCCTATCTAAAAAATACTTATAAATATCACTATAAATCCGAGTTATAAGCTTGGATTTTCTTTTAGAATAAGTGTGTACTTGTGAGTACACATATGAAAGGCGAATGTTCATGGTTGATACAAAGGAAAAAATAATTTATCAATTTGATATAAGATGTCCTCGCTGTAACAGAAAACTTATGACAATTAATCTTTTACAATATAAAATGCCGATTGTAAGTATATTTTCAAAGAATGACAGTGGAACACATAATGCCGAAACACGATGTCCAATATGCAAATCATTTGTTGCAGTCGATGTATAAAATTAAATATTAAACTTAGTACGAGTCTACAGCCGGAAACGCTGATTACATTTTCAGTTGGAATGAGCTTACGAAATGCCGACAAGTTATAGCTTTTAATGCTATATTTGTTGGCTTTATTTTTTTGCCCTTTTTGCGTTAGAAGCAGAAAGGGCAAAATGATTTTTAGAAACAAAGACCCTCCAATTAACCTGAATAATTAAAAAATTAAGATTGATTGGAGGAAAAGCTAATGGACAAACGTCCGAAAAGAAGAAAAGATAAGTATAATCCTTACACATTACATATGGAAAACGGAAAGTACTATATTTTGTTTGTTGATGTTAATAATCATATTCAAAGAGTGGAGGTGTCTAAGCAAATATTTGAGAGTTTCAACAAATTTAAACTTGAAGATATTTCTCAAATGAATGAATACGACAGGCATTATGAACATTCCGAAATATACGAAAATGCATTACACAGAAGAAATGTTTCAGATATCCAATTGTTGGAAGAATACTTTGATAACGCTCAGGATGCGGAAAATCTGCATATGGCAGTAAATAAATTACCCGAGGTGCAGAAACGCAGATTAAAAAAGTATTATTTTGAGGAAAAAACTTTTGAAGAAATAGCAATTGAAGAAGGATGTACATATCAATGTGTGCAAAGATCGGTGTATCGTGCAGTATCAAAAATAAAAAATATTTTAAAAAATTTATAAAATAGGGGTGTGTTTTAGCTTTTAAATGAGGAAACAGGTGAAAGGTTTAATTTCCTTTCGCCTGTTTTCATTAATGGGTTTACCCAGTGCCACGCTTGCGTGGTACAAACAACCACCCGCTATG
>OGFG01001713.1_pt1 | contig 20735 bp, 16 predicted proteins | sample 1570761 | NCBI WGS metagenome assembly OGFG01 (sample SAMEA2581938, study PRJEB24529) | metagenome | biome: Human gut stool | place: China | collected 2011 | reverse complement strand
CACGCTCCCCGCACGGGGAGCGACGCTTGCTGGGACAAACAAGCGGAGAACGCGATATTTCAATCCACGCTCCCCGCACGGGGAGCGACTGGGTCGAGGACTTCTTCCAAGCGAGCAACAACATTTCAATCCACGCTCCCCGCACGGGGAGCGACGACGTGCTGCAAGGGCTGATTCCGAACGGAGGGATTTCAATCCACGCTCCCCGCACGGGGAGCGACATGGTCGGAATGTCGCTCGGCTCGGCGGTCAGACATTTCAATCCACGCTCCCCGCACGGGGAGCGACTTTATCGCATGTAGCGCTTTTGCTTCGTTTTTATTATTTCAATCCACGCTCCCCGCACGGGGAGCGACCGAAGCAGCGGCAGTCGCGCTGGACGATGTAAAGAATTTCAATCCACGCTCCCCGCACGGGGAGCGACGTTGCAAAAGATAAAAACGCCTTTAATAAAAACATTTCAATCCACGCTCCCCGCACGGGGAGCGACCTTGGTGTCTCCGGCGCGTCCGTGACGCAGTTGGAATTTCAATCCACGCTCCCCGCACGGGGAGCGACCTGGGACTACATCAGCGAGGCATACGGCGCGTATATTTCAATCCACGCTCCCCGCACGGGGAGCGACTTGACCTTTCCTGACTTTCGCATCCGGAAAAATAATTTCAATCCACGCTCCCCGCACGGGGAGCGACGTGGCGGTGCTGGGAGAAAGAGCCGACACGCGAAATTTCAATCCACGCTCCCCGCACGGGGAGCGACGGAGATTTCCGCGCTTGCTCCGTCCGACCGGGAAATTTCAATCCACGCTCCCCGCACGGGGAGCGACCTTTGCGTGAATGTCAAGGGGTAAACCATGTTTTATTTCAATCCACGCTCCCCGCACGGGGAGCGACCCCTGCTCTGGTGTTGATATTTGGCTGCGTGAAATTTCAATCCACGCTCCCCGCACGGGGAGCGACGATTTTCTCAAATGCCGTGTCGTGGTCGAGGTTGTAATTTCAATCCACGCTCCCCGCACGGGGAGCGACGTGAGAGAAGCCGATGTTGATGGTCAGCTTCTTGATTTCAATCCACGCTCCCCGCACGGGGAGCGACTCCAGCGCAGGAGCGCATCAGGAGCGCGACTTGATATTTCAATCCACGCTCCCCGCACGGGGAGCGACAGTCCGCCATCTTACAAAGAAGCTCGACACTTGGCATTTCAATCCACGCTCCCCGCACGGGGAGCGACAGCGCTGGAGGACGTATTTCACACTTCCCATAGGATTTCAATCCACGCTCCCCGCACGGGGAGCGACCGACGTGCAAGCGCTCCTGAGTGCGTTTTTGTGCATTTCAATCCACGCTCCCCGCACGGGGAGCGACCAGCGAGGCATACGGCGCGTACGCAGATGTGATGATTTCAATCCACGCTCCCCGCACGGGGAGCGACGTGGACTGCTGCTGCGCTTGCTGCAATTCCGTCCATTTCAATCCACGCTCCCCGCACGGGGAGCGACAATTTTTTCTTCTCGACTGACTAATCTGTGTAAAATTTCAATCCACGCTCCCCGCACGGGGAGCGACCTTCGTCGCTGTCCTCGTGCTTCTCTTCCTCCGAATTTCAATCCACGCTCCCCGCACGGGGAGCGACGTTTTACAAGCAGCACAAGCGTTTTCCGACATGATTTCAATCCACGCTCCCCGCACGGGGAGCGACTCGCGTGGAAGAGCAACAAAAGCCAACACCATAGATTTCAATCCACGCTCCCCGCACGGGGAGCGACCCGCGTCCCCCTTCGCAATCGCGCTTTGGGCATTGAATTTCAATCCACGCTCCCCGCACGGGGAGCGACAAGTCGCTGCCGTCACCGTCGCGCTGCCGGAGCATTTCAATCCACGCTCCCCGCACGGGGAGCGACTTTTGCTCCTTGTGTTTTGAGATTTTGCGTCTGCATTTCAATCCACGCTCCCCGCACGGGGAGCGACGGTCGTCATTGCGGAAACGTCGTGTTCTTGCATATTTCAATCCACGCTCCCCGCACGGGGAGCGACCAGGGCGCTCGGCTTGCCGGATGACAAGCAGAAATTTCAATCCACGCTCCCCGCACGGGGAGCGACAGTCGGTATTGCGGTGCAGGAACGGGTCAATCGCGCGGATTTCAATCCACGCTCCCCGCACGGGGAGCGACTGCGCAAAGTAACAATTCTGTCGATCAGAATCATAGACTTTGCACAAAAAGTATACCACAAAACAGTCCTTTTGAGAATCAGCTTAGCCGAAAATGCGGTAATTTTGCCGGAAAAACCGCGAAATCCGGTGCGAACCTCCCTGCAAAAGGCTGGAGGCTTGCGCTTCGCACGGGCGATTCGCGCGGCGCACCCTTACAGCATCAGCAGCCCTTCCGGGGCGTAGCTCGTCTTCACGCCAATGTGCTCAATCCGGCTTTCGTAGTGATTGCCGAGGTTGTAAAAGCGCAAACTGTCCTTTTCCGGGTCAATCAGTTGCCGAAGTTCCGCCTGAAGCAGCTTGTACTGTGCGGCATCCAAAGAGCACTCAAATACGGAATTCTGCACGCGCTGACCGTGGACGACGCAGCGCTTGGCGACTTGCCGCAAGCGGCGTTTGCCGTCCGCATCGACGGTGGAAACGTCGTAGGTGATTAGAACCAGCATCGGGAACGCCTCGCTTTCGGGTTATTTCCAGAGGAATGGGGGATAACCGTCTGTGTCGCCGCGGAGGGTGCGCGCAAGCAGCAGCGCCTGTACATAGGGAACAAGCCCCCACATGATTTTTTCTTTCAGGAACGGGTGGGTGATTTCTTCGCGTTTGCGGTTTTGCCACGCGGTCAAGAACTGCTTGCGCCCGGCATCGTTCAGGAAGACGGCGCCGCTCTCCTGCCGGTCGAAGTGCTTGTCCTGCAGCACACGGTTGTTCACCAGCGTGATGCAGAGGCGGTCTGCCATCGGGGCGCGCAGTTCTTCCATCAGGTCAAGGGCGAGCGACGTGCGCCCCGGACGGTCGCGGTGCATGAAGCCGACGTAGGCATCCAGCCCGACGCTTTCCAGCGCGGCAGCGCAGTCGTTGGCGAGCAGCACATAGGCGAAGGAGAGCAGGGCGTTCATGTTGTCCTGCGGCGGGCGGCGATTGCGGCCGTTCAGCAAGAAATCCGCCTTTTGAGTCAGTATCATTTCGTCGAATAGCGAAAAATAATCGGCGGATGCGTCGCCTTCCAGCCCGCGCAGCACATCTAAATCAACCGCTGATTCAATTTGCGGCAGCTTGGCATCTAACGCGGCGGAAACATCCTTGAGTGCCTGCACATTCACGCGCAAGGCGTGGTCGCGGATGGTACGCTCCAGCACCCAGCGCTGATTGTATACCTTGCCGAAGATGAAATTCCGTGCAATCAGGCAGCTGGCGGATAGGCTGTCGGCGCGCCGATACTGCTCGCGGCGCAGCAGAACATTGCCGCGCTCGCTGCCGCAGACGCGCGCTAAAAATCGCCCGCGCGGCGTCAGAAACGTCAGCCCAATACCGCGCTCTGCGCAAGCACCCATGAGTGCTGGACTTGCGCCTTTGTAGGAGAAAGTCAGAATGCCCTCCAGCATCAGCAGGGGATACTGCGCGCGCTTTTCCTCGCCCACATGGACGACGATATTCTCGTTTTCCAGCGACAAGTACGCGTCTTCCGTCGTCACGAACAGCGTATTCAGCATCTTTCTCATGGCGAATCCTCCGCAATACGGGCGTGCATGTAGGCGCGGACGCTGCCGGTTCGGCTGAGCCGCGGAACGCATACATCCTTGAGCGAGCAGGCATTGCAGCCCTTGTGCGCCCGAACGGATGGCGTATGTCCGCGCGCCTGATTCTCCAGCAGTTCCGCCAGAAGCGACAGCGTTCGCACACGGAGAGGTTCATCCAGCGCAACCCGCGTCCGACGGCGGGGTTCGCCATAAAACAAGCTGCCCTCCGGGATGGCGCAGCAGAGCATCTCCTCCAAGCAGAGCGCCTGTGCGCATAGCTGCACCTCGTCGGCATCCTGCGTTTTGTCTGACCCTTTTTTGTATTCTACCGGGTACGGCAGCCACAGCCCTTCGCGTCCGTGCAGCGCAACACCGTCGGGACTGCGGTGGAACTCCACCACGTCGCTGACGCCGTGCAGGTGCAGGCGGGCGGATTCCAGCCGCAGTCCGCGCAGAATCAGCGTATTGCCGCGTAATTCTGCTTCCGGGCCGTGATGCGCCGTTTGGTGGAACACTTGCCCCTCCGCCGTGTGCGCATTTTCTGCCCACTGCTGCTCCAGAAAAATCAATCCCCATTGGCGGCGGCAGTAGGCGTAATGCTGCAAGGCGGAGAGGGTCGTGTCCTGTTGCGTCACCCCTTCACTTCGCAGGTGACGCCGTCCGGCAGATTCGCGTCATCCACCGTCCACTCGTAGTCTGCAAAGCTGCGCGGAACCGTCACATCCGCCTTACGCGCTACACGCACGCGTTCAAACAGTTTCCACGCGGGGGCGCTGCCCAGTTCCTTCTCGTGGCGGAAGATGATGAGCTTGCGCACTGCCATCATGCCACGCGCCGCGGAGTGGTCGTTTTCAAACATGTTGAGGATGGCGTCCCACAGCAGGGCGAGGTCTTCCTCGCTGAAGCCCGTGGTCTTGCGCGCCAGATTTGCGGATACGAACCCTTCCACGCGGTACAGCCCGTAGGGGACGATGTACTTGCGCCCCATTTCGGTGCCCTTCTTCTCCGCGTCCTTTTCTGTCGTGATGGCGACGCGGGTGATGGTCACTTCCTGCGGCACGATGGGGTCAACGCTGCGGGCAAAGCCCAGCTGCACCGGCCCGCGCACCTGACCGCAGTTCAGCGATGCCTTGACAAACGTCGTCATCACCGCGCCGAACGTCCGGATGTCGTAGTAGTGGCTGCACATATAATCGCGCAGCTTGCGGTCAATCTCCGGGTCATTCGACTTCAGTTTCTTTTTGAGGTCGTCCTCCTTGATGTCGCCGTAGCCGCAGGCCTCCAGCCCTTCACGGTCGCAGCGATTCAGCGGAACGCCATCCTGAATGTAGATGCCGTAATGCGGGTCGCCCTCCTTGACGGTCGCCACATAGTCGCGAATCTTGCGCTTCAGGCACACGTCCGTCACCAGCCCAAGACCCGTTTCCGGGTCGGTGCGGGGCATGTTGCCGGCATCGGGGTCGCCGTTGGGATTGCCGTTCTGCACGTCGAACAGCACCACGAAATCATAGCGGTTGCGAATCACATCAGACATTGCTGTTTTCCTCCTTCTTTGTGAAGAACTTCTGTTTCTGGTGATAGTAGCCCAGCTGGAAAATACCCTGATCTTGCAGGTTCAGACGCGCGGGATAGCTGTCAGTCAAGCGCCCGCACAGTTCCGTCATCTGCTTGTCGTAATAGATGAAATAGCCGGTATCAAGTTTCTTCAGGTGACTCTGCGCCAGCTTCAGCAGCGTCGGGAAAACGATGCTGGGCGTTGCGCAGGCAGCGTTGAAGTAACGATCCATGATGGTAGCGTTGATGCCGGGATTTGCCTTCTGCTGGAGGCTTTCCAGCACCGCAAAGAGACGACCCAGCACATACGGTGCGTAATTCGTCTGTTCGTTAAGTTGCACGTCGATGACCTCCTTGTACTGTGGATTGCTGCCGTTTTTCAGCAGCCACGCTTTGAGAATTGCCGCCTTGCCGCGGCTGACATTGTGCTCCGCATGGATGCGCAGCTCTGTTTGCGTCAGCAATGAAACAGGGTAAGGCGTATCGCCGAGAATGGCGCGGAGCAAATCGCCCACCAGATGCGACGGCGGCAGCTTGTCCCTGCTGTTGGAATTCGCTGTTTCCTTGAGCAGCGAATAGGCAGAAAGTGTTTCCCGCGTGTCATAGGAAGGGCGAATGATGTTCAAACGCTCCTGATGACGCGCCAAATTCGCGGCAAAATCGCCAAACGTCCCTTGCAGGAAGAAACGAACCGACAGGCGGGACGCATTCGGCGACAGCCCCAGAATGTAGAAGGGTGTACGGGAATCCAGCGGAACATTCTCCCACTGAAGACCCTGCCCAAGGCGGATGGCTTTCATGATGCCGTCCAGCGTATTCTGCGTCATGTCTTCGTTTGTCCCCAGCAGAGCGGCAAAACAGTCGCTGTAAGCGGATTGCGCCGTTTCTGCCCAGTAAACGAGGGTGGCAGATCCCAGCAGACTGTGGTAATTCTTCTCGCGCAGCATGTAATTGAGGGCTTCACCGTAGGCAAAGGCGGCGTGATTCCCGACGGGGGCGTTCAAGCCCTGCCCCTTATTCCGCCCATAGGATTCAAAAGCGAGGGCATTGAAGGAAACCAGCGATGCGCCGGAAGACTGCGCGCCGACAACGCCCTTGATGCTTGGATGCAGCATGGCAATGGTGTCCTCGTCGCCTGTAACCAGACAGCGGCCTTGTACCGCATTGCTCTTGCCGCCGGCAACGCTCGCCTCCCACGCTGCACGAATTTCCGACACTTCGTGCGCCATTTCGGCTTTGCCTGAGGCGCCCATCATGCAGAAAACGAGATTGCCGCCCTTGCACAGGTCATCGAAATGCTCCTGCAGGGCAGGGGACTGCGCCGCCTTTTCAGGCTGCCAAGTGTCAAAAAAGCGGAGAATTGCCTGCGCCATCGTGCAGGATACGCCGTCCAGCAGCGCATGATGCTTCTGGGCACTGGTTTGGAAACAGGCTTCCGCCTCTTTGGCGGGGTTTTTGCCTGTACCGTTGTACGGCTCATTGGTGATGCCCAGCAGGTACTTTGCGTTGTCGCAGAGAAAGCAGGCTGCCCTGCCGCAGGTGCGCTTGACGGGCGTTGGCAGAAAGTCCTGCAGCGGAAGCAGCTTGCCCTTATCGTTTGCCGCGCCGAGCATTTCTACCGACGACACCTGCCCGTCGGCAGTCAGACACAAGCCCCACTGCACCTTGACGGCGGACCAGCCGGGACGCTTCAACGTGCCCTGTGCGGCGAGCGAATCATAGCACCGCACGAGCGATTGCAGAATCATTTCACCACCTCACAGTCTGTCAAATCAATCACGCCATGCACCATCTGCGCCCGGAAGAACATCGGCTGGATGTTTTCCAAATCAGAATAGTCCATATCAAAAATCATATAGCCCAAATCCCGCGTTTCGTCGATGGTGGGAATGTCGCCGCCCTCCCAAAGGCGGAAATGCGCCGTGCATTCCCGGCAGCCCAGATACGGCTGCATGTATGCCTGACCGCTGCGCAGCCGCCGCTTCACGATGTCCTGAAACTTGCCGGGATTGTCCGACGGATTGGCTTGGTCGGTCATCTCGAAGTGCGCTTCAATGACGTAGTGCACGTCGCGCAGCATGGTGGTAGCGCGCTGCTGAATATCGGCGTTTCGGTCGATGTAGGAGCGCTTCTTGCCGTTGGCTTCGGTCAGCACGTTGCTGGCGGAAATCTTAGATGCCACTTCGTTGCGGAGAATGTTCGTGAAGCGGATGGGTTTGCAGACGTAGATTTTATCCACATGCCATTTCAGACCAGGATGATAGTATACACTTTCTACCATTCCGCGGGCGGCGCTGGGCGTGGGAACGTCATAGCTCACACGTTCAACCTTCATTTCAGGCCGGGTGAAGCAAGCGTAGTCGCCCCACACCTCCATTTTGATGGACATTGGTTCACCTCCTCATGCTTTTGCTAAAATCAACACTTGCCGATGTGGACAAGTGGCAGGTCGTAGGGAACGAACGGGAATCGTGAAAATTCCACCTCCTTTCAGGTGACAAGAACAGTATAGCACAGGATAGTGCATGAGTCAAGGACTGATTTTCACTGTATTAGATAATTATAACGAAAGACTATTAAGCATGGTTTGACACGTCAGTGAAAAGATGATAAAATGCCAAAGTCGGATAGAAACGGCGGGTAATTCGCTGCTTCTATCTGTGGGTTGAAATACTGTGTTAGATAATTATCTAACGGGGCGGGCGGTGAGCGCAATGCTTGCCGCCCGTTTCTGATTTTCTTCATTATATATACGTCAGGAGAACAGCGCCAGCCCGCTTGTGCAGCTGACCTGCAAGCCGCATTCCGGCGTGTACAAATTGATGTCGCTCAGAGTGCCGCAGTGCGCGTCGGTGATTTCCGTGACGCCGCCGATGCCGCATAACGCCTGATACTCGCGGCGGTAGATACTCACGCCGCAGCGCCCCAGACGGCGGAAAAGCTCACGCGAATAGTGCCCATCACGCAGGGCTTTGATGTCCTCGCTGTTTTCAGGTGTCGGAATGTACACCGTCACTGTATCTGTGTCGATAAAGCGGAAATGCTCGGCGGTTTCGCGGAAAGCAAATCTTGCTTCGGATGACAGCGTTTTGCTGGTATCCAGTAAATCATTTTCGGACGAAACGGGTCGTGAACGCTGCTGATTTTCGCCGCGCTTGAAGAGCAAATCGCAAAAATACGCGTGGATGGCTTTGCGGCTGCCGATGTCCTCTGCATACAGGCGCAGCACTGTGCGGCAGCTTTCAATGTTTGGGCGCATGATGGGTGGAACCGCGTGTTCGGTCTGGTAGATGTGGACGATGCTGTCCTGCGCCGCTTCCTTTCCCTCGCGATTGCAGCGTCCGGCGGCTTGCAGAATGCTGTCCAGTCCGGCTAATTCGCGGTATACGGTCGGAAAATCCACGTCAACGCCCGCTTCAATCAGGCTGGTGGAGATGACGCGGCAGCACTGCTTCTTGTCTAAGCGTTCGCGAATTGTGGCAATGGTGCGTTCACGGTCGATGGCGTTCATCAGCGTGGAAAGGTGGAAACGCCCCTCTTCCGGCAGGGCTTCGTACAGGCTGCGCGCCTGTTTGCGGGAATTGACGATGCACAGCACGGCATTTTCCTGACGAATCCGCGCGGCTAATTCCTCGTCCGAAAGCGTCCCGTCCTGCTGGAAGGTGACGCGGCGAAGGCTGCTGAACAGCGCATCCGGGTCGGGGACAAGCTCTTGAATGCGGGTGCCCGCGGTGAAGCCGCTGAAAATGGACAGCAATTCGGGCTGCGTCGCGGTACAGAGAACGGCGGTGACGCCGTAATGCTGAACCAGCTGGTCGATTACCGAGACGCAGGGGCGCATCAGCGAAATCGGCAGCGTCTGCGCCTCGTCGAAAATCACCACGCTGTTGGCGACGTTGTGGAGTTTGCGGCAGCGGCCGGGCTTGGCGGCGTAGAAGGATTCAAAAAACTGCACAGCGGTCGTGACGATGACGGGGGCATCCCAGTTTTCGCAAGCAAGGCGCTTGCGGAGGGCATCGGGCGTTTCGGCATCCGTATCGGGCAAATCCACCTGACTGTGATGCTCCACCACGTTCTCATCACCCAGAATATCCCGAAAGACCTTCGCATTTTGGTCGATAATGCTGGTGTAGGGGATGACGTAGATGATGCGCTTCATGTCATGCTTCACCGCGTGGCTGAGCGCAAAGGCAAGCGACGAAACCGTTTTGCCGCCGCCTGTGGGGACGGTCAGGCTGTACAAGCCCTGCGGATCTTCGCTGCCACGCAGGCAGCGCCGCAGCACCTCGTTGCGCAGCGCGCAGAGGTCGGACTTGGGTTTTTCCAGCCATTTGGCAACGTGCGCTTGCAGCTTTTCCAGCAGCGCGGGCATGGAATCGCCGATGCCGCGCGGCTTTTCTTCCTTGCTGAGCGCGCGCTCCGTGTCCAGAAAATCAGCATCCACCAGACAGGAGAACAGCATCCGGATGTACATGGCAGTCAGGCGCACATCATTCCGCGGAAGCCACGGCGGCGCGGGCTGAACGCTTGTTTGCAGTGAAATCTCACTGCGCCACGCGGATGGATCGTCGCCGCCGGTCAGTTTTTTGTTCAGCCGTGCGCACAATGTGCCATCATCGAGGCTGAGACGGGTTCCCAAGTCGGGCAGACCGCCGTGATGCCCCGCAATGGCAAACGCCGCGGGCATATCGTCCAAATCTGCCGCCGCCCGCGCCCCGGCAGTGCTGTGATCCACCTTGGCAGTGTGTTCCGGGTCACGCTGGCGGCGCTGCCCGTTGGGGCTGTACTTGCCGATATCGTGCAGCAAGGCTGTTCTTTTGGCATGAGAACTCGATCCAAAAGAAGCAGCAAATTCCGCAGAAAGCTCTGCTGTGCCTTCCAAATGCTCCTTGAGCGGCTGATAGCTGCCGTCCTCGCGGAGGTGGGTGACGTATTCCATACAGAAAACCCTCCCGATATAATCAATTTGTGTGTATCTAATGTTAATAATAGTATAGCATCGTAATAACCTGCTGTCAAGAAAAATAAAACTATCGAGCAGTTTTTGTCAAGCACTTCCGGGAAAAACAATGCGCAAAGCAGGAATATATTTGTGCGCTGCTGCCCTTGCAATGCTGCCGCCAAAATGGTATGATGGAAATGAACAAAAAAATACAGAAAAGGAGTCTTCCACGTGGCAAAGAAAACGAAAACCCAGCCGAAAGCGCGTAAAACAATCAGCTCCAATAATCTCGCTGATTTATCAAAACTCGTTCAAGCACTTGAAATAGACGATGAGAATCCGGAAAATCAGCAAAAGCCATCGGCGCTTGACAAAAAAATCATCTACAATGAGTTCCAGAATTCAACGTACACGCTGGTGTCGCCGATGGCATACCTTATTGGCATCGACAAAGAAAACTTTGGCGAAGAAAATGCGAGACCATTTCTGCTGAAAAGCTACGAAGAGCTGGATGCGCACAAAGAGGCGCGCATTATTCGCAATCTGTGCCGCATTCGCACGGCGATGGAACGCAATTATCCAGCCATTGTGAGTGAATTTCGCATGAGTTTCCGCAATATTGGCAGCGTGCCGAATCTCATTCCATCAGAATCGGTGGCGCAGCTGGAACAGGACGGCGTCAGAATTTACAAAGCAAAGCCGGATATTGACGAATACATTATCAGCATCAACTGTGAAATCAGCAACCGAATCAATCAAGTGGCGCGCTTTTTCCCGGAATGGGTGAAGTGGGACTATGTGAAACCCATTTTCCTGATGCCGAACGGGACGAAAAAAGATGGTATCAAAAAAGCAGGGGAATACTATAAAAGCGATACCCGCCGCTACCCGTTCCACTGCTGGATTAACTGGGATGCTGTTGCCACAAGCCCGGAGAGCAAGGGCAACATCCTCTATAATGATGAAAAATTCGTAACGATTCTCTATGAGCGCCACGAAGACCGCTTTGAAAACCTGTCGCTGGTGCGTGATGCGGGCAACCACACGATGCGCAATCTGGGCAGGCTGCTGGGGCAGTGCAAAAAATGCCTGATTGTGGTGGACTGCGAAAATTCGGATGCCGTGAAGCTCGCGGCGGCGCTGAGCAGCCTCCCGACCGAGCAGCTGGGCAAAATATCCAAGGTGATTCTGTTTGACAGCGAGTATACAACGGCACAATGGAAAACGCTGGTTGACCGCACGCTCTCTACGGCGGTGGATGAAAAAGCGAACCTTGAGCTGGAACATATTAAGGTCGAGCGGCTGAACCAGAACAAATCGCAGTGTGATATGGCGCTGGCGGTGCGGACAAGCCGCGAAGTGTATACCTCCGGCGTGGATGCGGTCATCCTTGTGTCGTCGGACAGCGACTACTGGGCGATGATTCGCCAGCTGGACAGCGTCCGCTTCCTTGTTATGCTGGAGAAGGGCAAAACGGGCATGGCCATCATGGACACCTTGGCGCGGCATGAAATCCCGTTCTGCTTCATTGATGACTTCTGCACGGCGGCGTCGTACAACATCAAAACCAGCACGCTGATCAATGCAATTCAGGAGCAAATCAATCAGCAGCTGGCGGGAGAAAGCACGAAACCATTCAACGTTCGCGAGATGATGGAGACGGCGCTGCAAAACTCGTGGATTATGATGACGGACAAGGAGAAGGAAGCATTTTACAAGCGATACTTGCTGTGCATGAAATTGAATGTTAGCCCGGATGGCGCGGTCAGCATCACGCTGGGATAAAGGACAGCGTCTCTGAACGGTGGAGCGAAGGAAGGCTTTGCTTGATGACTTGCCATTTCTGAACCTGCATGCGCCCTTTTAAACAGCATCGGCACAGCACCAAGTTTTCATTTGGCGCTGTGCCGATGATCTTGTATAATGCTATTTCCGAATTGGTTCATCACGGAATCGGCAAAGAAGGAAAGATCCGGTTTTATCCTCTTTTTCCTTATCCCTTGATATTCCTCACGCTGCCTCTTTCCACAAGGTGCACCGGCAAAATAACCTTCTTCTGCGCAATCTCTTCCTTCCGCAGCTGCGCCAAAATCATCTCCGTCGCCAAAGTGCCTTTCTTCTCCGAATCCTGATGAATCGTTGTCAGCCCCGGAATCGCCAGCTGCGAAATATAATGATCATCAAAGCCCACAATCGACTTATCGCGCGGCACACTTACCCCGCACTCATGCAGCCCGGACATGATGCCCGCCGCCAGAATATCCGCCGAGGCGAAAATCCCCGTGATTTCGGGACGTGTGCTGAGTTGATGCCCCAGCTTCTTGCCCTCCTGCACGGAAATTTCCTGCGTAAAGACAAGCGCCGGGTCGTACGGCACGCCGTATTCCGCCAAGGCGCGGCGATAGCCCTGCAGGCGCAATTCAATAACGCCCGCGGGGGAAATCGGCGGCGACGCGAACGCAATCACGCGGTGGCCGTTCTCCAGCAGGTGCTTCGTGGCGAGGTAGCCGCCTTTTTCATCCTCCAAGCCGACGCAGCAGATGTTCGGGTCGTCCACATAGCTGTCGATGAGGACGACGGGAATGCCCAGCTTTGCTACGGCATCGAAGAACGAATCCTGAAACAGCCCCGTCATAATCAGCCCGGAGAGCCGCCAGCTGTGAATCAACCCTTCCAGCGCGGCGACGCTTTCGGCGGAGCGCAGCATCAGGTAGTAGCCGGCTTCACGGGTGCGCTGCTCGACGCTGGCGGCGACGCTGCTCATGAAGGGGTCGCTGACGGTGCTGCCGGTGGTGCGCGGCGTGATGTAAGTGACCATGGCGATGATGGCGGACTGGTCGTTCGCCAGCGAGCGTGCGGACATGCTGGGAACGTAGTGTTCGCGCTCGATAATCTCCCAGATTTTTGCAACCTTCTTTTCGGAAACGCGGCTTTTGCGGTTATGCACCACGTTGGAAACGGTTGTAATGCTTACGCCTGCTTCGGCGGCAATGTCTTTGAGTGTGACCATGCGATGCTCCATTTTATGCAGTGTTTTAGGCGTGGTGATCTGCGCGGATCAAAGAGAACGGACGAAGTCCGCAAAGTCCGTGCGCATCATAAAAAGTATACCAGTCTTTGAAGTTGTTCGCAAGCGGTTTCTGGAAAAAAATCCGTAAAAGAAGGGGGAGACAGCCGAAACTGTCCCCCCTTTTTGAACGTTTTGGAATTATTCCAGTTCAGCCAGATAGTCCTTAATCGGCAGGTCGCCGGGCTTGCCGGTTTCCGGTGCGGTCAGACCAGCCTGAATGGTTTCGGAGCTGGTAGCGTCGATGGGCGCAACTGCTTCAGAGAAGGTGATTTCGTCCAGGTAGATGACGCACTTGGCGAACGCGCGGATGTGCAGGGCGTTGGTCATGCCCGGGAAGCCGGACGCTTCAAGGTCGATGACGAGATCCTGCCATTCGGTGGTGATGACCGGGTGCGTGCCGTCCGCCAGCACAAGGTCAGAGAAGCGCGCCGCGTAGAACTTGGCGTCTTCCGGATGCCAGTCCATGATCAGCTTGTTCTCTTCGCCGCCTTCCGCGCCCTTGATGCGGATGGTCAGGTACTTGCAGTAGGAGACGCCGTCCAGACCCCACATGTCAACGGCTTCGCCCCAGTTCGCCATCCAGTCGGCGGCGTGGGCGTAGTAGTCGTCTTCGCTGTCGTAGTCTTCCGGGTCATACGCCTTGGGGCGCATGTCGAGCTTCAACGCGCCGTCCTCATTCTTTGCGCGCAGGTTCGCCCAGTTGTCCCACCAGAGGTGCGCGCCGTTGGGCGCAAGCTCAGGCTTGGCATTCGGGTCACGGTCGTCAAAGTTGTCCCACAGGTAGGTTTCGCCTTCAGCGAACGCAGCGGCTGCCATCGCGAACACCATCGTCAGGGAAAGCAGGAAAGCAAGGAACTTCTTCATGGGGATACCTCCTTTATGATGTTGACGGGTGGATAGGTTTAACGCTCAACCTATCGTTGACATGATTATAACATACCATTTGCCACATGTCAAGAGGGGAAAAGAGGCTTTTTCTGAAAATTTTTATCTTCAGGCACATTGCACATTTTCAAATTTCCTGCTATAATCATGGTACAGGTTTAACGCTTAACTAAATGCGGACAATTTCCACACGATGGAAACACCGCGGCGAACAAGGAGGACATGAACGATGAAGAGAACCACCCCCATCCTGATGCTTGTGCTGATGCTTCTGCTGACCGCGTGGATGATGCCCGCGACTGCCGAAGAGAATCCGACGCTGCTGACCCTCTACGAAGGCCCGAAGACGATGACGACCTCCGCGACGGCGAAAGTCACCGCGAACGGCAACGCCCTGTTCGTCTATGACGTGATGGTCAACCACGAACACATCTGGAACGCCAACACCCAGCCGACGACCACGCCTATGACGTACTTTGACTTCGAGGGCAAAGTGCGCATCGAGGTTGAAATGCCCGGTCTGCCGGACAAAGTGGAGAGCGCCGCTGTCATTCCGCAGTCGTGGGGGATTACGCCCGAAGTCAAGGACGGCAAAGTTTCCTTCATGATTACGGAGCCGGGGCAGTACACCGTTGTCTTCAACGATAACGTCAACAAGGCGCTGCACATCTTCGCCAATCCGCTGGAAACGGACGTCCCTGATCCCGACGACCCGAATGTCTACTATATCCCCTCCGGCGAGTGGGTCATGGACGCCATCGCGCTGGAAGACGGGCAGACGCTCTACATCTCCGGCGGCGCGGTGCTGCATTCCATCATCTCCGTCAATAACGCCAAGAACGTCCGCATTTGCGGACGCGGCATCATTGACGGCAGCGACTATGATGCGTGGAATCAGCCCGGCTCGTATGCGCGCGTCCCGATTGATCTCAATCACGCAAAGGATGTCACCATCGACGGCATTATCGTCGCCAATTCCAACTGCTGGAACGTCAATTCTTACTCCTCCAAGCATGTGGAAATCAACAACGTCAAGGTCATTTCCGGCCGTCAGAATGGCGACGGCTTCACCTTCCAGTCCTGCACCGACCACACCGTGACGAACAGCTTCGCCCGCACATGGGATGACAGCCTCGTCATCAAGAACTACTCCGGCTCCACCAAGGGCATCACCTTCCGCAACATCCAGGTGTGGACGGACCTCGCCCAGTCCATGGAAATCGGCTACGAAACCGACAAGGGCTGGACGCTTGACCCCGAAATCAGCGATGTGCTGTTTGAGAACATCACTGTGCTGTACAACTTCCACAAGCCCGTTATCAGCATCCATAACAGCGACGATGCGTATGTGCACGCCATCGTCTACCGCAACATCGTCGTCGAAAACGCCTTCATGCAGGGTGATAACGGCAATAATAAGGAATTGATTGAAATGACGCTGCAAAATTCGGCGTGGTCGACGGTCAAGGATGAGTTTGGGTCGATTGATGATGTGCTGATTGATGGCCTGACGGTGCTGCGGACGCTGGATGGGAAAGTGCCGGCGTCGAGATTGTCGGGGTATGGGGAGGAGAATCGGATTACGAATGTGACCTTGCGGAATGTGACGATTCTGGGGGAGAAGATGACGAATTTGAAGCAGATGAAGCTGCGGTATGATGATTATTGTGAGGGAATAGTGGTGGAGTAAGAAAAAAAGGATAAACACGCGGAAGAATTAAGGGAGTGTCACCAACTCAATCGCGCGAAGGGGTCAAGGGGGGATCCCCCTTGCGGAGTCCAGAGGCAGCGCCTCTGGTAGGGTTTGGGGCAACGCCCCAACAGTTTGTCGTGCAACCAGTAATGGAAAAGCACGCAATTCTGCCACACGAGCGCTGAACAGCGAAGCGCTTTCAGCGCAGCGGTTGTAATTTCGCGCGTCCTCAGACGCGCTCCCAACTTGCTCTTTCGACCACTTGCACATTGTCGCGCCAAATGGGCGCGACCGACCTGCCAATCATCCACATATCCACCATCATTATAGAAAGGAAATTTCGCTCATGAAAATGCGTTCTGTCGTATGCACCATGCTCACCCTGTCGCTGGCGTGCCTGCCCCTTCTGACGCAGGCGGAAGAAGAAATTCCCACCATCGTGACCGTTGTCCCCGCGCCCGACCAGACCAAGGCGGAGCGCCCGGCGTGCTTCCCTGACCCCGCTGACCAGTACATCGCCCTCCCCGAAACGGAGAATTTCGCGCTCAATAAGGAAGTCATTTCCGGCGCGCATACCGACGTGTACGTCAGCCGAAACGTCAACGACGGCAAAACCGATACCTACTGGGAAAGCAAAGGGTTCCCGGCGGAAATGCTCATCGTGCTGGGCGAAACGCATACCATCTCGACCGTCGCGGTCTGCCTGAATCCATCCGCCATCTGGGAGGCGCGCATTCAGGAAATCGCCGTTTTCGTCAGCCAGGACGGCGAGAACTTTACCGAAGTTGCACCCGCCGCGCAGTACCAATTCGACCCTGCGACGGGCAATCGCATCCGCATTGATTTCGATAGTGTGGAAGCCAGTTTTGTCAAGGTTGTGTTCACAATGAATTCCGCATCCCGCACCGACGGCGCGCAGGCAGCGGAAATCTGCGTTTACTGATAGGAGAAAATCACGATGCAATATCAAGGCATTATCTTCGATTTGGATGGCGTTCTCTGCTCGACCGACGTGTACCACTACCGCGCGTGGAAGGCGCTTGCGGATCGGCTTGGCATCCCCTTTGACCGCGAGCGCAACGGCCTTTTGCGCGGGGTCAGCCGCATGGACAGCTTGAACATCATCCTCGAAAAAAGCGACAAGGCGTACTCGCCGGATGAGAAAAACGCGATGGCGGAGGAGAAAAACACGCGCTATCGGCAGTTGCTGAACCAAATGTCACCCGCTGATTTGTCCGGCGATGTGAAGCGCACGCTGGACACCCTGCGCGCACGCGGCTTGAAGCTGGCGATTGGCTCGTCGAGCAAGAACACGCCGTTCATTCTGGAGCGGATGGGGCTGGATGGGTTTTTCGACGCAGTGGCGGATGGAAACTGCATCACGCACTCGAAGCCGAACCCGGAGGTGTTTTTGAAGGCAGCGGAGATGCTGGGCTTGAAGCCGGAGCAGTGCGTGGTGGTGGAGGACGCCCATGCAGGGGTGGAAGCTGCCAAAGCGGGCGGGTTTGCCTGCGCCGCCATGGGGGACGCCAAGGAGGATGCGCGCGCAACGTATCATCTGGGGAAATTGTCGGACTTGCTGGAGTATGTAGGGTAAATGCGCAGAACCGAAATTTCCGCACCCGAAAGCCTGCAATCCGTAGCAGGAAAAGCGCAGTGCAGCCGCGAATTTCCCTCCATGAATACCGCATGGAGGGAAGTTTTGAACATGAGGAGGAATACACGGATGAATACGGTGATTGAGCGAACGGGCTTTGACCCGGCACAGGATGCGGATAACGGCAACCGCTTCCTGACGGGCAATGGGTACATGGGCGTTCGCGGAACGATTGGCGAAGCGGGCGTACAGCAGATGACCGCCGTCAACCTCGCGGGCATCCACCACCAAAAGGGGCAGGGCTGGGAAGAGCCGCTGAATGCCCCGAATCCGCTGTATGTCGCCGTGAAAGGCGTGTCGCTGCCGGAAAATGCCGATCGGCTTACATCGCACCGCCTCGCGCTCGATATTGCCGATGGTGTGTTCACCCGCGAAAGCACGTTCAAGGCGGATGCGGGCGAAATCACCATCCGGCAGGAACGGTTCTGCGCGATGGAGCGGGTGCATTTGCTCGCACAGCGCGTGACCATCACGGCGACACATGACAGCGTCGTCACCATTGCGTTCGGCGTGGACGAAAACGTCTGGGACATCCATGGTCCGCATTATGAGACGCTGACGCTGACAGAATCGGACGGTGTCGTCGCCCTGACCGGCGAAACGGATGACCATCAGCGCGTCTGCACGGCGCTCCGGTGCAGCTGCACGGACGGCGAAATCACGCACGGTGGCGTTCGGACGGCGCAAATCGCGCTTCGGGCGGGTCAGCCGTGGCAGCTGGATGAGGTCGCCGCGGTGTACACCACCAGCGACGGCGACGAACCGGAAGCATCCGCCATGGAAGCGGCAGAAAATGCCCCGGCGTATGATGCTTTGCGCGAAGAACAGCGGACGGCGTGGGCGGCGCTCTGGCAGAAAGCGCGGGTGACGATTGAAGGCGACGAGCGCGCGGAGTTCGCAGTCAATTACTCGATGTACCACCTGATGAGCATCGCGCCGCGGCATCGGGCGGCGCTGTCGGTGGCGGCGCGCGGGCTGTCCGGGCAGACGTATAAGGGCGCGATTTTCTGGGATACAGAGATGTTCATGCTGGATTTCTATCTGGCGTGTATGCCGGAGGTGGCGCGGCACTGCCTGGAATACCGCGTGCAGACGCTGCCGGGCGCGCTGGATAAGGCGAAATCCTACGGCGATGCGGGCGCGTTCTATGCGTGGGAGAGCGTCGAGGGCGGCAAGGATGCCTGCACGGACTACAACGTTACAGACGTGTTCACGGGCCGACCGATGCGCACGTTCTTCCGCGATACGCAGGTGCACATCAGCGCCGCTGTCGTGTATGGGCTGCGGAAATATACGCAGTACACGGGGGATGATTCGCTGCTGCAAAGCGGCGGCGCGCGCGTCGTGCTGGAATGCGCAAGGTTCTATATGAGCCTGATTTCCAAGCGCATCCTCAGCGACACCTATGATTTGCTGGATGTGATGGGCCCGGACGAGTACCACGAGCATGTGAAGAACAACGCCTACACCAACGAAATGGCGCGGATGACGCTGAATTACGCGGTGGAGGTCTGCCGGAAGTACCTGCCGGAGACGGACGAAGCGGAACTGATGCACTTTGCGGATGCCGCGAAGCACTTGAAGCATCAAACACCTGACCCGAAAACCGGGCTGATTGAGCAGTTCGACGGTTACTTCAAGCTGGAAAACGTACTCGTGCCGGAGGTGCGCAGCCGCCTGATTGATCCGCGCGAATACTGGGGCGGCGCATATGGCGTGGCGGCGCAGACGCAGGTCATCAAGCAGGCGGACGTGATTGCCCTGCTGTACATGCTGGGGCAATACCCGGCGGACATCATCGCCACGAATTATGATTACTATGAGCCGCGAACCGAGCATGGCAGCAGTCTGTCTGCGTGCATGTATGCCCTGTGCGCGTGCGCAATCGGGCGTCCGGCGGCAGCGTATCCGCTGTTTCTGAAATCCGCCGAGGCGGATATTGTCGGCGGCGGCAAGCAGTGGGCGGGGCTGGTGTACATTGGCGGCACGCACCCGGCGGCGTCCGGCGGCGCGTATATGGTGCTGCTCTATGGCTTCTTGGGTCTGCGCTTCGAGGACGGCAAGCCGACGCTGCATCCGCGCCTGCCGGAGGGATGGAAGAAAGTGCAGATGCAAGTGCATTGGCAGGGCAAAGACTGGCTGCTGACGGCGGAAGAAGGGCAGCAGGCATGACAATTGCCCACTATCACCTGCCCGGTCTGTTCGAGTTTTACGAACTGTACTGCCGATTTTTGCCGCTCTACCGAAACCATCCGGAATATTTCTATGATTGGTGCGACATCGGCTCGATTTACGGAGCACCGGCGGACTGCCTGTGGGGCGGCGGGCGCGTCGGGTCGGGGGAGGCGAGCGCGCGGGATGTGCTGGCGCTGATGCGTGATTACGGCATTTCGCCGCGCCTGACGTTCAGCAACTCCCTCCTGCGCGCGGAGCATCTGCGTGATGCGCGCTGCAATGCGCTCTGCCAGATGCTGAACGACGGCGGGAATGGCGGCGTGATTCTCCATTCGGATTTGCTCCTGCGCTATTTGCAGAAAACGTATCCGAACTTGTATTTCGTGTCCTCAACGACGAAGGTGCTCACATCGTTTCCCGACTTGCAGGCGGAACTGGAACGATCGGAATTCCGCTATGTTGTGCCGGATTTCCGCCTGAATCACGCGCTGGATAAACTGAAAGCCCTGCCGCAGGAGCAGAAAGACAAGGTGGAGTTCCTCTGCAACGAGTGCTGCTATTTCGGCTGCCGCGACCGCCGCGCGTGCTACGAAGCCGTCAGCCGGAAGAACCTCGGCGAAGGCGGCGACGAGCACCGCTGCCACGCACCGGACGCGCAGGGCGGCTACCGATTCTCCAAGGCGATGGAAAATCCGGGCTTTATCGGGGTGGCGGATATTCAGCAGACGTACCTGCCGATGGGCTTTGAGAACTTCAAGATTGAGGGGCGCGAGTTAGGCAGCGCGCTGGTGCTGGAATTCCTGCTGTACTACCTGACGAAGCCGGAATGCCAGCTGAAAGTGCGGGAGGAAATCTATCTGGATAACATGCTGGACTTGTTCTGATTGCAATCAAAAACAGCCTGCGGAATTCGTCCACAGGCTGTTTTTATCCTTTTTTCGGATTTTGCTGCGCGAACTATTGGGTTCTTCACGGAAACTTGGGGGAAGAGCAGCTTGGGGGCGCGTCTGCGGACGCGCAAAGTTACTGGCAG
>OGFG01001705.1_pt1 | contig 20810 bp, 25 predicted proteins | sample 1570761 | NCBI WGS metagenome assembly OGFG01 (sample SAMEA2581938, study PRJEB24529) | metagenome | biome: Human gut stool | place: China | collected 2011 | reverse complement strand
ATAAAAAGTGCACCAACTTTGTTTTTCTTAATTTTATTAAAAGCAAGTTGTTGATGTGGTAGTAAATTTGTTAGTCGTCGCATAATTCAGCTTTCAACTCCTTCATAGTTTTTAAATTTTCTTCGCCTACAGTATCGACTAAAAATTTCCAGGCTTTCTTTGTTATAGGGATGTCATTTTTATCGCAGAAATTTATAATTTGCAAGTGATTATATGGATCTAAGACTATACCGTTTATTATTCCATTTCCCTAAAATTTCTTTATGTGAATACTTATCGTATAAGAAAGAAGTAGAAAAACGACCTTGTTTATAACTTACTAGTTTTAAATCACCATTATTTAAAATTAACCAATACCACTTTCTAGGCTTAAAATTATTATTCTCGATTTTATTTAAAATTTCTTTATTAGATACTTCAATATTTATACGGTTATCAAGTAAAGAAACACCAAGCTCTACAATTCTATCTTCAAGGTTACCATAAATTTCAGAATCTATATTCAATTGCCAGAATGGCCTATGCCAAGAATAACCAAGGGCTTTAACAGTTTTTATGAAAGTTCTATCGTATTCATATAAGACAGATATTGTAGATGATTCTACATCTATTCTGGCTATAGATGCAGAATCTCGTACTATTTTTTCATAAGTCTTTTTCATCTTAGAACTCCTTATATCTTTCATTAAGCTCATTAAATTTTTTCTTAAATTTGTTTAATTCATCTACATATTCAGTTAAATCTTCTTTATCTACTCTACAAGGGTAAGGTCCTTCTGGATATGTTATTTCATAATCAGTAAATTCACCTAAATTAATTGGTTCTTTTGTATATATGTTTCTTCTATCATCTTCGAGTGTCTTAAATGTATCAACCATATCTTTATATTTTTTATATTCTACAAGTCTATTTATTAAATTTTCTCTTGGATCTTCTTCATATTCATCATCTTCATCATTTTTACTATTTGGTAAAAGAAGTCTAGATTTAAGTTCAATTAATTCTGCTGCCATAACTAAATATTCAGATGCTACTGTTAAATTCATTTCTTCCATTCTTCTAATAAATTCTAAATATTGTTCTGTAATTTTTTCTACTGAAATATCATAAATATCCATTTCACTAGTTTTAACTAAATGTAAAAGTAAATCAAGGGGACCTTCAAAATCATTAATAACAAATTTATAATCCATTTACTTCACCTACTTTTCACTATAAACCATTATAACATATATAATTAGAATAGCAAAAGAAAAAATTTAGCATACCACTAAATTTATTTCATACTATTCACAAGTTTTTTCTCATATTCTTTATATTTTTCAATACCATTAAATACTTTAATATGATTTTCACCATTACATAAAAGAACTTTATCTTTTAACTCATACATTTCTCTAACCATTGGTGGTATTAAAATCCTATTTTGATTATCAGAGTTTGATATACCAAATTTGCTAAACATTAAAAAGTTTATTTTATCGTTTATATACTCAAATAATTCTAAATTTCCAGAATCAAAAGCCTTTTCTCTTTTTATTTTTAATTTTTCAATATACCCATTAAACACAATCAAATCATGCAAAGAAAACGTTATATCATTTTCTCTTGCAATCAAAATATTTTCACTTTTACCAAGTATTGAATTTTTAGGAATCATCATTCTACCCTTTGCATCAATTGTCATAAATTTTACTTCATCATTCATATTTTACACCCCCCAATGCTTATTTAAAAATATTTATAAGTCTTTTTTCATACGCTCTCTTTTTATCATCATTTTTAAATATTTTAATATGATTTACTCCATTACATACTAAAACTCTATCTTCTATATCATACATATCTTTAACACAATTTGGAATTAATACTTTATTTGATGAATCTTTTTTAATTACATCAAACACACTAAATGATAATTCTTTTATATATTCATCAAAGAACTTTTTTCTTTTTATGTTACCACAAGATATAGCCATTTCACTTGCTTGTTTTAATTTTTCTAATATTTTTTTATACTCTATTAAATCATATATTGAAAATGTTAAATCATCTTCTTTTCTAATCAAAATATTTTCACTTTCACCAATAACAGATGTTTTAGGTACTATTATTTCACCATTTTGATCTATTTTAGCATAATAAATAACATTATTTTCTGTAATCATCTCATATCTCCACTAATAAAATATATATCTTTTCGAGGTATATAATATATATCATTTTATTTATTTTGTCAAAAAAAAGAAAGTTATTTACTAATTTCTTTTATTAGTGTTACATTACTTTCTTTTTCATATTTAATTTTTACTTTATCTCCATTATTTATAAATGGTAATAAATCTTTATTAGTTTTAATAGATACCTTATAATTTTTATTTTCACTATCAGTAATATAATAATATGTATTACTATCTATTATTACATCTTTAATATTAGTTATAGTTATTTCTTTTTCTTTTGTTTCTGCGTTAGTTACTTCTTCTCCTATATCATTTAAGTAATTTTCAGCAGCTTTCTTTATTCCACTTGATGCATCTGTTACAACAACTTTTTGGTAATCTACAACATCTACAAATGCATACATTTTAACAAGTCCTGCATTATCTTTTAAAGATATTAAATATGTTGGTCTATTATTTAAATTAATTAAAAGTGGGAATGTTGATGTATAATTCATTTGTTGTACTTGACCTTTAGCAGATGCCATCGCAGAATATTCTTCTGCTCCCGCGATAGAATAAAAATTAGTTTCTTTAGTTCTCATATTAGTTAATGTAAATCCAATATTTGATTCATCACTAATAACAGATGTAATACCTGTATATAAATATATATCATCATCCATTGCTAAATAATTGTATCCATCTGTTGTTTTAACTACGCCTTTTTGTCCAAATATAGTATTAAAGAATCCATTTTTATATTGTCCCCAATCATCAATTTGTTCAATAATAAGATCAGCCCCATACACATGATCTACCCATTTTGGAACATCTTTAACAGAATATTTTTTTGATTCTCCCGTAATAGGATTTAATATAACTATACCTGACACTTCTCTTTTAAGTCCAACACCTGTATATTTTATTACCTCCGCAATCCAATATGGATTACCATTATTATCTATTTCAAAATTTAAACTACCAAATATTTCTGTTGGATAAGAAAATCTAAGTTTTCTCTCTAATCTTTCATTAAATAAAGCTGATGGCATATATTTCATACCTTTATCTAATTTAACAAGTTTAGATTCTCCATTAGTTGAATCAACTGTAATATATCCTTTTACTCCTTCTTTTCTATTTGTAAAATATTTTATTACTCCATTATATTCAAGAGGTGTTACTCTAATAATTTTATCATTATAATTTATTTGTGTATATAAATTAGATACATCAAATTGTGAAACAAGTTCACTCATTTGACCCATTGTCCTATCTCCTAATTTTTCACTTGAATCTCTATCTAATAATGGTATTTTTGAAAAATCTACCTCTTTTACTTTATCTGTAAAATTATTATTTTCATTTACTTTAATTCTACTATAATAAGATTTTGAATTAAAAAGTGGTGAACAAACAAAATTTACAATCAAAGTTAAAACAATAATAATAGGTATTACCATAAGTAATTTATAACTCCTATAATTAAGATTTGTTTTCTTTCCTTTAACAAGTCTTGTAATAGTAACTGATGCACTTAAAAGTGAATTAATTACAAAATATGCTACAATAGCCATTACTACAAATGACCAAAATAAACTACTATGAACATTTATTGGTGGAAGCATTACATAGTAAAATACTCCCATAATTAATACTGTAAATAATATACTAAATATTTCTGAATGTTTTCTTATCATTTAATCATTTCTCCTTTATTTTAATTCTAAATTATCTGATTCAATATAATTATAGAACTCTAATATATACTTAAATGTTAACTCATCCAATGTATTATTTTGAACTAACTCTTTTGTAATTATATTAAATTCATTACTATCTATTTTATCATAATTTTTTTCTAAAATTACATTTATTGTATTTAATAAAATACTTTTTAAATTTATATTTTTTTCATTTATATTTTCAAGTAATTTATACAATTTAATATTTAGTTTGACATCATCTAAATTATCACCATTACTAAATTCTGCACTATGTATATAATTTAATAATTCATCAGCTGTAAATTCAATATTTTTTGATTCTAACATTTTACAAAAATCAGAATTTAATATGTCACCTTTTAATAATATAATCATACGATTTATTTTAGGTTCAATATCATATTCTAAACCACTCATATTAAATTCAATAATAAATTTTTTTATATCTGACTCTATTTCATTATACATTTTATCTTTTACAAGTTTTGTATTTGTTATTAATAATCTTTTATTTTTTATGCTTTTTTTTAAATTACTATTTTTAATATTATCTATATATTCTTCTATATTCATTTTATCCACCCTTATTTAACTAATACTAAGTATATAATAACAATAACTAATAAGATAATAGATGCATATATTATGTTTATAAATCCATTAGATGATTTATTTGAATTTAATTGCGTAGGTTTCTTGTATGTCATTACATTTTTTTTACTTTGTTTATTTTTTCTTTGTTCTATTTTTTTCTGTCTTTTTTGTGTTAATAGTGAATATACCTTTTTTTCAGTAGATGTCATTTTCATTTTTTGAGTTTTCTTACTTACTATTTCTTGTTTACGATTTTGTGTCATACTTGGAATTGTTGTAGTAACATTTTCTTTTTTTATTTGTTTTTCTTTGGTTTCTATTGTCTTTAAGTTAGCACTTTTACTTATTAAAGCCCCTTTAGGGACGCTATCTATTGAATTCAAATTTAATGAAACATAATTTCCATTTTCAGTTTTATTCTTATTAGTAATTCCATTTTTTTCATTATAATAAAATCCTTCTGGTAATTTTATTTTATCCATAGGAACTGATGAAAATATTGTATTATCAGCATAAGATAACACTTCAGGATTTCCTAGTCTTATATCAACTGTAGGATTTAATAATTGCATTACATTTGCTATTTCTTTTATATTAGTAGATTGTGATATATCTGGTATCTGGATTTTTTCTCTTTCTTTAGCAAACTTAACAGCGGCTTCTTTTATTATTTCATTTTGACAAACATTGTGTCCACCTTCTACTAAAAGGCTTGTTCTTCCTAATTTACTTTCTCTTTCTTGTTGTTTTCTTATATTATATTTTACTATATCAAATTCTTTTAAATCTTTATTTGGATTTTCTTTTTTCCATTCTTCAAGTGATTCATTATATTTTCTTTGTTCATCAAGCATATATTTATCACTATATTCTTCTTCATATTTTGCATGTGGTAATCCTTTTTCATCAACATAAAATTCTGCTGGATTATTATTATCTAGTGTTCCATTATAAATAACACCTGTTACCATGTTATCATTTATTGTTGCTCTACCTGTAGTCGCACCTAAAAAGAAACCATTATTTTTAACAATTCTTTCATGAAAAGCATTGCCAAAACTCGCAGCATTTTTACTACCAGCTGAATGACCTTCTACTTTTATATTGTCACCCATTTTTATTCCTTGTTTCCTTAAGTATGATATTGCATAATCACACATATTCATTTGCTGAAGTAAGATATCTTGTGATCTATTAAATTCAGAAACAATTTGTTCATTTGTCATTTGATATTTAGGTTCTAACTTACTTTGCATTTTTATAAATGTTTCTATATTTGATTTTTGTACTCCATCTTCTATATATTCAGGATTGTATCCTATAAATCTTGGAATAATTGGCATTATTAATGGTATTTTACCACTATTAGCCATAGTAAATTGTAATGAACTAGGATCAAGTTGACAGGAAATAGTAAATTCTTCTATGCTTTTATAATCAATCATACCATATGGTGTATTACAACTATGTAATAATAAATTATTTATTTGTGATTTATCTATTCCATTAGGTATATATAGTATAAACGGATAATTAAAACCACTTTCAATATCAGCATTTATTTTAATTAACTGACCATTTTTGCTTAATTCTTTTATATTTTCATTAACATTCATAGTAATTAGTTTAGTATTTTGTCTGAGTGCTAAAAAATCATCTTCTGTCTTTATATTACTATCAATTTTGCAAAAAAGTTCAAACACCTTATCTTTTTCTTCATTTGATAGATGACTATTTAAATCATCGTATATTTTTGCTAACTTTTGATTATTATCTAAATTTGAAAACTTTTGATCAAGTAAAGAATTTAAACTTTCTAAAGTCATATTTTTATTTAAATCATTGTATTTTTTTACATAAAATTCAAGTAATTCTTTTCTGTAATCTTCATAAGATACTTTGGAAAAATCTTTTATAAATGTATCATCAACATTTTGACTTGTCTCTACTGGAATATTTATATAATTTCCACTTTCATTTAAATGCTTATTAGTAATACCATTTTTTTCGTTGTAATAAAATCCATCTGGTAAATTCAATTTATCCATCTGTTTAGAAGATATAATTCTTAAATCTTCTCCATTTTCATAATCAGAAACACTTATTTGAACACCAGAATTTAATTGTCTTAATTTTTCAATTAGAGCAGTTGGATTATCTATTTTTTCTTTATTGTCGTTTATATTTTTTTTAATTAATTCATCAACAATTTTATCAATTTCTTGTTTTATTTGTTCAATATCTTCATCAGAATTTGTATATGATTTAATAATACTATTTGCTGTATTATTATCTATAACAAAAAAGCCATATTTACTATTTATATTATTAGACAAATTATTAACATAATTATAAATCCATTCATTTTTTTCTTCCATAACTATCACCTACTATTTTCTATAAAAAATTATAACATATTTGTAATAATAAAAAAAGTAACAATAAAAAACATGTTACTTATTAGAAATTTGAAATTTTATTAATAATATTTTTTTATTAAATACATTATTTTTTTCAAAATTGCTAAATTGTGCAATAGAATCTTTTTTAGATAAATATATATTGCTATTTAGTAAATTTTCAATATTATCAAATACTATTTTATCAATCACTTTGACTTTAATTTGTTTTTTCTCATTTTTTATATCATAAATATAGATTATATCATTTACATTGATTTTACTATCATTTTCTTCTAAAATAATGTATTTGATAAATTTATTTTCTATTTCATTATAATCATTTGAATATACTCCATAATTAATATAGCCATTATACAGACTATTTATTAAAATACTCTTTTTATAACTATTTAAAATACATTTTTCTTCTTTTATTCTCATAAATTAATACCACCATAATTAGTTATATTATTTTGACCAATCAATTCATCCAAATTTAAATCTGTTAAACCAGATTTTTGGCCAAAATTTTGTTTATCTTCTACATTTTTATACTTAATAATTTCTAGATTAATAACATTTTTTAATGTATCTAAATTTATATTTTTTAATTCTTCATTTTCAATATTATTTGTAACAGAAATTATTTTTTTTACAATCTTTTCTATTATTTCTGCAGAAAAATACATATCTCTCAAATAATGATGTGGGTTTCTTAAACCTACTCTATTATTTTCAATTTCCGTTATGATTTTATTTATTAATGCCGGACTCTTTGTATCTGCATACTCACTTACCATCTCATTAATTTTAGTGAGTTCATTTTTTGCACATTTTTCTCTGTTTATTACAACTAATGGGATATTAAAATCTTTCGCCGCTTGTTTTGAATTTTCATATATATTTTTTTGTTTTTCAATTAATAATTTTGTTTCTTCATCTATTTCATTATAATCAACATTTTCAAATTCTTCAAAAAAAACTATATAATCTGGATTCTTTTTAAATTCTATTTTATTTTTTGATAAATTTCTTCTTTCGAATACTAATTCATTATAATCACTTCTTGTATTATTAATTAAATTATCTATAGACATAAGTTTTGAAAAATAATCTTGAATATTAATTTTTTTACTTGTCGGTGTAGAATTTAAATCATATGGCCCTGACAATAATAAACTTCCTTCTGGAAAGTCAGTAAATCCAAAACAAACATTTTTTATTGAAGCGGTAGATAGATTGTTATTAGCGACTAGGCTACAACAGTTTCCATGAGATTGAATACTCTTATTATTCCAGTATTCGTAATAATTTATATTTTCTTTAAATTCTGATTGATAAGCACCAACCGATGTTAAAACAATCTTAAATTCATCTCCTGCATCATAAATTTTAACCCCATCATCAATCCTAAATTTTTGATTACATCTAAATGTTTCTTCATTTAATTGTCTTAAAAATATGTTTCTTAAACCATCTTCAAGCAATGCTGTTTCCATATAATTTAATTTAAAATCTGAGTTTTTATCTATTACATCATAAATTTCAAGTAATTTGTCTATATTCTTCTCATTAACAATATGAACTATACTTTCGTATATAGATAAATATGATTGGCAACCATTTTCTATTTTAATACCACTTAAATCATATCTATTTAGAATTGATTTAGCATAATCAAATTCAATACCATAACATCTTAATAAAATCAATGATTTTAAATCATCTATATTTTTTTCACAATTTGGTTCTTGATACTTTTTTATTGAATCACTAACATATTGTAATAACTTATTATCCATGTTCTGTAATTCATCTAAAGTACTTATATCAAAGTCAATATTATTATTTGTAAAAACATATATGATTTTATCAAGAATATCAGAAGATAAATCACAATCTACTAAATCACTTGATAATGTCTTAAATTGAGATGTTTTCTTTTTAAACATTTCTCCTCTATTATATGAAACAATAGACATTGTGCTCGCTGTTATTGTTTCACCAACAGATTCAAGTATTCTGCACATATATGGAATAACATTACTTGTCTCACTTTCTAATTTTAAATATAACTTTTTAAATAGATTTAATTCATCATCATTTAAACTTAATAATAATTCCTGTGTTCTAATATCTGTTGAAATAAACTCAATTTTTTCTTCTAAAAAAGCATATTTTTTACTTAAAATTTTTGGATTAAGAGTTTCATACCAAATTTCATTTACATTTGTAATTTTTTTTAATGTAGATTTTTGGTAATCATCCATTTCAACATTATTAAATTCATATTTTGAAATATCAAACCTTCCCCAATATTGAGCCAAAAATATTTTATCTATTGGATTAACGACATTATACTTTTCAAAATATTTTTCAAGTTGCTCACATACTCGAAAACAAGATTGATAATAATTTCTTATTACAAAATCATCATTACTATTTATTTCTTTAATAACTCTACTAACTAATTCTTTATCCATAATATCCTCTATTACTTTTATTATTGTTCTTATTTTTAATTTATTATAACATATTATAAATAATAGAAGTAATATTTAGTTACAAATATTATCAAAAAAATGTAAATAATCTATTTTAAAACCATTGAATGTTTATCAATTACTCTGTTACTATTTCTATCCATAAACAAAATATCTTTATTTATTTCTTTTTCCCATAATAATAGTTTTTTCATTTGTTTTAGATTTTCTATTTCATTTTCTCTATTTATATTAAAAGCTATACCTAAAATATGCTTACTAGAAATTTTTAAAAATTTTTGATATTCATTATTATATGGACTATATCTTAAAGGAAATGGTGTGTTTGAAAATAAATTATAAAATCTATTATTAGATGTTTTAATTACTCTTACACTTTTATCTATTATTAACAAGGGATTATCTTCTAATATTGATAAATCATTATAATGAGTATCAATTTTAAGTAACGAAACATAAAAAGAACCATTATTTGTGCCTTCTTTATCAATATGTTTTAATAATATTTTACTTTTTAATCCATCTGCTATTATGTTCTGATATGACTCTTTACAAAAATCAAAAGAATGAAAATAACAATCACTAATATCAAAATAACTATCTGTTAAATAATTTCTCATAAATCACCTTTATTAATTTTATCATATATTATAACAAAAAAAACGCAAAGTATGATATTATATTTTATAGGTGATTTACATTATGAAAAAATTTACTATGAAAGATGAAAAATTTATATGTGAAAATTGTGGTAAGGAAGTTTTACCACTTGGATATACTGCAAGAGATCATTGTAATTATTGCTTATATTCAAAACATTTAGATATATTTCCTGGTGATAGAGAAAATACTTGCCTGGGAAAACTAAAACCTATTGGAATAGAAAAATTTAAAGATACATATAAGATAATTTATAAATGTGAAAAATGTAATAAATTACATAAAAATATAATGGCTAAAGATGATAATTTCGACCTAATAATTGAATTATCTAAAGCAGAATAAAAACGCTAGAAATAGCGCTTTTTTAATTTCTTGGTTTAAATATCATAGTAAATATAAATGCAAATATTATAGTAGCAGTTATACCTGTTGCGGTTAAAGAAAACATTCCTGTAAATAAACCTAAAAGTCCATCTACTTTTGCTTTAGCAAGTGCTCCATGAATTAATAAGTGTCCAAAACTAGTAATACATACAATTGCTCCTGCACCAAATTTATCTACAAATAAATCATATATTGAAAATGTATCTAGAGCTGCTCCTATTACTACAAATAAGCTTGTAATATGTCCTGGTAATAATTTAGTATTGTCAAGAATTATTTGACCTATTAAACATACTATTCCTGCGAATAAAAATGAATAAATAAATTCCATATTATATTACCTCCAAACATACAGCATGACTTACTGATGGTATACTAAATTTTTGATTACAAGTTGTTGGACTCATAAGTGCTCCTGTTGCGATTAATAAAACTTTTTTTATTATTCTTTGCTTCATTTTAGGAATAATACTAGAATATACAACTAGTGGCATACAAGCAGGACCAGAACCACCTGCATATATATTTTCTTTATAATCATATATCATAGTTGCAGTGTCATCATAATTCTTATCTAATTTTATATTGTATTCTTTTTCACATATTTCTTTAAATATATCTTTACCATAAACACCTAAATCTCCAGTTAAAATTAAATCGTAGTCACTTACTTTTGTCTTAGTTTTCTTTAAATGTTCATTTAATGTGTATGCTGCACTTGGACTCATAACTGCACCCATATCAAATACATTATCTACTCCCATATCTATTACTTTACCAATAGTTGCGCTAGTTACTTTTATATCTGTTCTAGCATTTGTAAGCATTAATGATGCTGCTCCTGTTACAGTAAATGTAGTTGTTTTTGGTTTTGGCGCACCATACTCAACTGGATTTCTAAATTGTCTTTCACTTGTCATATTATGTGAAGATGTTGTACATATTGCTTTCTTATTTTTTTCATTTTCTAAAATAGATGCTGCGATTAATATTTCTTCACAAACAGATGCACAAGCATTATATACTCCTAAAAAAGGAATATTAAGATTTGAATATACAAAATTGGATATTGTAAGTTGATTCATTAAATCAGCACTTATTCCAAAAGAAATATCTTCTTCATTATATTTAGTTTTATCAAGTAAAATTTTAATAGACTCTTTTAGTTCCTTCATTTCACATTTTTCAAATGTTTTTTCTCCATCATAAAAGTCATTAAACTTTTTATCAAAATTATCTTTTAATGGTCCTTCTATTACAAATGGACCTGCAACTGTACTTACATTTTCTACATATACATTATTAAATTTTATAGTCATTTTCTAACCTCCAAAAAATACGAATCTAATTATTCCAAATACATACGCTGCGACTACTCCATAAAGAATAACACTACCTGATAATTTAAAAATATTAGATCCTATTCCCATTACAAGTCCTTCATGTTTATATTCAAGTGCACTTGATGTTGTCGCATGTGCAAATCCACTTATTGGGATAAATAATCCTGCTCCTGCTTTTGATACCCAGTTATCAAAAAATCCAAGTGCTGTAAATAAACATGCTAGAAATATTATTGTAACCATCATTAAACTTACCGCCACACTTTGACTTACTCCATCAATCATTAAATACACTTTTATTAATACTTCACCAATTAATCCAACAAGTCCACCAACTAAAAATGCTATAATCATATTTTTTACTTTGTTTTCTTTTGGACTATGTTTATCTACTATTTTTTTGTATTCTTGTTTATTCATATTTTTTCACCATTTGTATTATTAACAAAAAAAAAATTTTTATACAAAAAAAAGGATAAACTTATGCACATAGTTTATCCGATAAATCATCTAATATTTTTCTTTCTAGTCTATATACTTTTACTTGACTAATATTATTTTCTTTTGCGATTTCTGTTTGTGTTTTACCTTCATAATATCTTTGGTATATTAATTTTTGATCTTCTTTTTTCAAATTACTTAATGCTTCTTTTAAACTTATTAAATCTATTTTATCTAATTTTTCTTCACTTGCAATTACATCTTTTATAGATATATTATCATTATCTTCATTTACACTCTCATCTATACTTTGTACATTTTGATTTAAATTTAAAACTTCTAATACTTTACTTTTTTCTTCATTAACTATCATGCACAAAATATCTAAACTAGGATATTCTCCTTTACTTTTAAAATAATGATCTCTTGCTATATCTACTTTTTTCTTTAATTTAAAAATATCTCTACTTATTTTAATATTCTTATCTTCTCTTAAATACTTTAATACTTCACCTAATATATATTTTTCACAAAATGTTGAAAATTTTATTCCAAGCATAGGATCAAAATTATTTGCTGCCTTTATAACTCCCATTTTACCAGCCTGCATTAAATCTTCTCTATTATAACTACTTGCGTACTTATTAACGATAAAAGATACTTTAGTTTCCATTTCTACAGCTAGTTCATTTGTTAAAATCATATACTTAAAAGTTTAAGTGCTGATAATTCATCAGATACATATTCTAAATCATAAGCACTCATTTCATTACCACATATAAGCATTCTTCCATCGTTTTCTTCTAATACTCTTTTACATCTTTCAAATAATGGTACATTACCGTTAATAATTAAATTACTCGTATTAAAAACAATAAATCTAATTCCACCATCTCTTATTATTTCAAAAACCTTTTCTTCTACATCAAAAGAACTTATTTCATTTAGTAAACCTGTTAATCTAACAAATAAAACTCCTCTTGTAAATTCAATATTTACATCTACCATTTTTTTCATCCCTCTTCTTTCATAAATATTAAAGCACTAATAATATACCTTTTAAATACTTTAGACAAAACATTACAAAATTCGACTTAACTTTTTTTCGAGCATTTTTGCTCTCATATATTATTTACTCCGTTTATACTCAAAATTCCCCTATACTTATCAATTTTTTTATGATATATTTAAAAATGAAAGGAGAAAATATGAAAAAGGGTTTAAAAATTTTATTTATTTCACTATTTGTAATTTTAATTTCAGGTTGTGGTAAATCGAATAAAGAAGTTGTTAGTACCTGTACTTTAAGTTCTAATCAATCTTCTAATGGATATAAAATATCTTCAAATTATGAAATTCATTCAAAAGATGGACTAGTTAATAGCGTTACAACTAAAGAAACAGTTGAATCAGATAATGAACAAGTAAGATCTTATTTCAAAAAGACATTAGAAGATTCTTATAATACTGCAAATGAAAGTTATGGTGGTTATACTTATAATGTCACAGAAGATGGAAATAAAGTTATTTCTGATGTAACAATCGATTATTCTAAAATGGATTTAGATAAATTTGTTAATGACAATTCACAAATGAAATCTTACATAAAAAATAATAAAATATCTTTAGATGGAATGAAAAAAATATATGAAGCTTTAGGAGCAACTTGTAATTAGACTATACTATTTAGTATAGTTTTTTCTTTTATTTAGTGATATACTTAAAGTATGTAGTATAGAAAAATAGGAGAAAAAAGATGTATAGTAAAAATATTAATGATGTTTATAAAGAATTAAATACAAGTGAAAAAGGATTAACTATAAATGAAGTTAATAAAAGATTAAATATATATGATAAAAATATAATAAAGGAAAAGAAAAAAGAAAATATTTTCTTAAGATTTTTAAAACAATTTAAAGATATAATGATTATTATTCTTTTAGTAGTCGCACTACTCCTTTATATATATGGAGTACTTTATTCTCATGAATATACAGATACGATAGTAATATTAGTTGTTGTTTTTATAAATGCAATTACTGGTTTTATTCAAGAAGAAAAAGCAAATTCTGTTATTGATGGACTAAAAAAATATGAAGCTTCAACTTGTAAAGTAAAAAGAAATGGTAAAATTGATATTGCTGATACAAGTACTTTAGTTCCTGGTGATATTATATTTTTAGAAGCTGGTGATATGGTACCTGCAGATTCTAGAATAATTACATGTGAAAACCTAAAAGTTGATGAATCACCTTTAACAGGTGAAAGTATTCCAGTTATTAAAACAAATGAAACATTAAATAATAATTTAATAATTCAAGATCAAAAAAACATGATTTTCTTGTCATCAAACATAACAAATGGTAAATGCATGGCAGTTGTTATAAATACTGGTATGAATACAGAAATAGGAAAAATAGCGTCTTCATTAAATAAAATATCAAATATTGAGACGCCTCTTCAAATAAAAATAAAAGAAATAAGTAAAAATCTAACAATAATTGTATTTATAATAATGATTTTTATATTTATATTAGCGCTTTTTAATCACTACTCATTTCTAGAAATAATAATGCTTTGTTCTTCACTTGCGGTTGCGGCTATTCCAGAAGGATTACCTGCGGTTATAACTATTTCATTATCTATTGGTATATCTAATCTTGCGAAAAAGAAAACAATAGTAAAACAAATGCAAGCAGTTGAAACACTAGGTTCTGTTGATATTATTTGTTCAGATAAAACAGGAACAATTACACAAAATAAAATGACTGTAAAAGAAGAAGTTATTTATGATAAAGAAATGTTAAATTATATATGTGCACTTTGTAATGAAGGATTAATAATAAATAATGAATATAAAGGTGACCCTACTGAAACATCATTATATGGATATTTATATAAAAATAATATTGATGCGTTAAAAGTTAGAAAAGAAAATAAAAGAATAATAGATGCTCCTTTTGATAGTGAAAGAAAGTTATCTACTACAATTAATAAAATTGGTGATAAAACTTATTTATTATGTAAAGGTAGTATCGATAATTTACTTAATAAATGTGCTTATATAAATAATAACAAAATAACTAATAAGGATATAAATGATATTAAAGATAGTGAAAAGAAACTTGCTAGTAAAGCACTTAGAGTATTAGGATTTGCATATAAAGAAATTAATGATATTCCACAAAATTCTACTGAAGTAATTAATGAAGAAAACAATCTTAATTTTGCTGGTTTACTTGGGATGATTGATCCACCAAGAGATACTGTTATAAAAAGTGTTGAAATGTGTAAAAATGCAGGTATTAGGCCAATAATGATTACAGGTGATTCACTAGATACTGCAAGTGCTATTGCTAAAGAAATAGGAATTATAGATAACGATAATGAAGGAATACTTGGTAATGCTCTTGATAATTATACTGATGAAGAACTTGAACAAATAGTTAAAAATTATTCTGTTTATGCAAGAGTTAATCCAGAACATAAAGAAAGAATTGTTAAAGCTTGGCAAAAAAATGGTAAAGTTGTTGCTATGACAGGAGATGGAGTTAATGATGCTCCTGCTATTAAAGATGCACATGTTGGTGTTGGTATGGGAATAACTGGTACAGATGTAACAAAATCAGCCGCAGATATTGTACTTATGGATGATTCATTCTCAACAATAATAATTGCTGTTGAAGAAGGAAGAAGAATATATAATAATATTAGAAATAATATTGTTTACTCATTATCTAGTAATTTTGCTGAAATATTTACAATAATTATTGGATTACTTTCTGGTAACACTATACTTTTACCAATATATATATTATTTATAGATTTAGTAACTGATTCTGTTCCAAGCATATGCTTAGCATTTGAAAAAAGTGAAAAAAATATTATGAGTAAAAAACCAAGAGGTCTTAACAAATCATTATTTACACCATTTATAAAATCTTGCTTTATATCATCAGCAATTGTCGAAACATTATTTGTTTGTTTAACTTACTTTATATCTTTAAAATTATATAATAATGAAATTGCAATGAGTCTTGCCCTTTTATCTATGGTTGTGCAAGAAATTATTTATTCTATATCTTGTAGAAATTTAAAAGAACCAGTATTCAAGCAAGGACTATTTTCTAATAAAGCAATGAATATTGGACTAGCTATAATATTATTAATTGAACTTCTAGTATTTATGACTCCTCTTGGTAAAATAATAAGTGTTGAAAGTATTAAACCAAGTTTAGTATTGATTATATTTTTAATAAATAGTTCTTCATTTATAATTTATGAACTGTTAAAACCATTACTAAAAAAATTATTTAAAGACTAAATAGTGTACTCTAAGTATACTATTTTTTTTGTGTAATTTATTTTTATATAGTTAGATTTATTTAATCCTACGATTCATAGGGTGACATATTTATAAATTTATAATACCATTGTTTTTGAAAGAAGGAATTCTTATGAATAAAAATTATACTAATTATTATTTTTTCATCATGGCATTATTTTTTATTACGTATAACATAATATTTGAAAGTTTAAAAATAAGTGGTTCATTATATAAATTGTTTATGATTTTACTTATAATTATTAATTCTATTGTATTATTCATTTTAAATAAGAAAATTAGTTTAAAAATAATAATACTTATTATCTATATATTTACCATTGTTAAATCAAAAAATCAGTTACAATTCTTTTTTGCTCTTTCTAATATTATTATTTTATGTATAATTGGTTTTCAAGAAAGCAACCTTATTAAAACTATTTCAATTTTCATTTTAATAATTACACTAACATATTCTTTACCTTTATTATTTGTATTCTTATTAGAATTTGGTACTGAATTAGATGAAGATGTATATATGAATAAAATATATGAAGATACTCATTATTATTGTAATAAAAATTATGAAATATATTCTTATTCAAATAGTGCTGGTGATGTTTTTCATTATAGTATAGGCAAACATTATGACTTTTTAAATATAAATGATATAATACATATAACGTATAATGAACAAAATGAAGTTAAAAAATATGATTACGATAATTATTTAAAAAAGCATAAATGTAGATTGGTTGGTGGTATAAATGAATCTAAATAAAATATCTAGTTTAATCAAAAAAAAAAGAAAGAGTCTTGGAATGACTCAAACTGAATTAGCAAATAAATTATTTGTTACAGAAAAAGCAGTTTCAAGGTGGGAAACCGGAAGAGGTACTCCTGATATATCTTTATTAATTCCTCTTTCGAAAGAACTTAATATAGATGTATCTGAACTATTAAATGGAGAAGAAAATAATATAGAAAAAGTAATTGAATATAATGAAAAATCAAAGAAATACAAATATAATTTTCAATTTAAATTAATTATCTTATTTTATATATTATCCATATTAACATTTTTATTCTATTTAAAATTTGAATATAATCCAAATATAGAAATTAACTATTTTATTAGATTATCAATAATAGTTATTGCTTCTCTATTTATATTTATTGGAAATAAAATATATAGTAATAATTATGTAGAAAAAATAGAAGATAAAAATAAAATAAAAAAATTATCACAAACAATAATATTTATTTACTACATTATTTTGATATTTAATATGGTCTTTTTTGCAAGATATAATGTTGTTAATAATTATAATCTAATTCCTTTTAAATCTATAAGTAATATATTAAAAAATGAAAATACCTACTCTATTATTATAAATATATTTGGAAATTTATTTGTATTCATACCACTAGAATATTTTTTAATAGAGTTATTTAAAATAAGAAAAATTTCACTAAATTTTATAATATCATTTTTGATTATATTATTAATAGAATTATTTCAATTTGTTTTTAAAGTTGGTGTATTAGATATAGATGATTTAATATTATGTACTCTTGGAATGATGATTTTTTATGTATGTTACTACTTAAAAAATAAGGAGAAAAATAATGAAAATCAATGACTTTTTCAAACAAAATATATTTAAAATAATTTTATGTATACTTACCTTTTTAATAGGTTGTTTAATTTTTTGTTCAATAGCAATTGGTATTGCAATCAAAGAACAGTTAATAATTATGCTTATTAGTTTCTTACCTTTTTTAATATTTTTATTAATTACAATATTTTCATATTACCACAAAGAAAAATATAAAATAGTTATAAGAGTAATAACAATTATTTTAAGTATTTTATTAATTGGATATTATTTTATCGCAACATTTTTATGTATTATATTACAATCGCTTAATCCAGTTATAAATCCTAATTATTACAATTACTATATTCGAACATCAAATTTAAAAGAAAAATTTCCAAATAAAATACCAAGTAATGCTGAAAATATTAAATTTATTCATTTAACAGGTATATTTCAGGGTGGAACTATTTATTCATTATATTATATTGATAATAAAATGACAGATGAAATATTTATGAAGAAATATAAAAATAAGTCCATATGGATTGGGCATATAGATGAATACACAGATAAAAAAGGATTATTATCAGGAGTATTTAATAATACACCAGCACATGATAAAAATACATATGATTATACAATATACTTAATGGATGGAGATTGTGATAATTCCGGATATTGTAATCATGGTAATTATATAATTGCCGCTTTCAATAAAAAAACGCATGAAGTTATATTTTCTTCTGAGCAATGGTAAAAAGAAGGATAATTAATTTTCCAATCAAGACATCTTAACAACAAATATGTGAAAGTATTTTCAGAGTATTGAACTTTGTCAACACTCTGAGGTGATAACATAAAGTTATCACCTTTTTATATTGGTAATTCTTGCTTATTATTTACCTTATTTTCAATATATTCAAGATTATTAAATGATTTATTATTCTTTAATAATTCCATTTGTTTTCTTGCAATATTATTTAATCTAACAAGTCTCTCATTTTGTGGTATTTTCATTTCAATTAATTCAGCATTAATGTTTTCAAGATTATTTAATATAACTAAATGAAGTAAGTCTGTATAATCTCTAATATTTCCTTTATTAGCTATTTCAGGATTACTTTCTCTCCATTCTTTAGCAGTTATACCAAATAATGCTACATTTAAAACATCAGCTTCTTCGGCATAAATAAATTTCTTTTGCTTTTCAGTTAAAGTAGGAACAATTATACTTTTAATAGCATCAGTATGAACTACATAACTAACTTTTGCTAAAACTCTATTGGCATGCCAATCAATTTTATTTTGGTATGCTTCATTTTTCTTTAATCTTTCAAATTCTTGAATTACATATAGTTTAAATTCAGGGCTTAACCAACTAGCAAATTCTAAAGCAATGTCACTTCTAGCATATGTTCCACCATTATTACCAGACTTAGAAATAATACCAACAGCATTAGTTTCTTTAATCCATTTTTGAGGAGACATATAAAAACTATTTTTACCAGCTTGATTCTCAAAGGTCTCGAATTCGTGACCTTTGAAGTTTTCATTATTAAGTTGTTCCCATAATCCTAAATATGCAATAACATCTTTGTTTCTCATCCAAGCATAAATAGGTATTTTAGGTTCATCAGGATTTGCATATCTAGCTAAATCAGTAAGAGATATAAACTCTTTATTATCAATTCTTAATACATTAATTCTTTGTTCTTTTACTATAATTTCAGTTTTAATATTATCTTTATTCATAATTCACATCCTTTCTATGTTTTGAATAAAGTTTCTTAATTAATTATTTTACCATAAATTTTATATTATAGTGATAAGCCATCGTCTTTTTCTTTACTTTTTTTAGTATTGTAAAACTCTTCAGCAGCTTCGTCCATTTCATTATTAAGATTACGAGTTGCTTTTTCAATTTTCTTTTTATTAAATAAATTGAATCCTTTAAATCTTTTTTCTTGCTCTGGTAAATAAATCCCTCACGAGCATGATCTTCGGTAGATACACGAATAAAAATACCAGCAATTTTCTTATCATTATTCATATATTATCAACTCCTTTTACTAAAAAAGAAAATGTCAATTCCCTGATTAGGGAATAGTAGTATTTAGATATTTTTTAAATAATCTTCAAGTTCAGATAACTTTATCTTATTAGATAAGTTTTCAATAAATATTTCATTAGAATAGTTGAAAGCAAGAAATGTAGTATTATTAATTATTATTCTATATGGTTCAATATAAGTTAAATTAGTCTTATCAATTTTTCTAATACTACCATTTATAATAGTTGGTTTATTTTTAGTAAAATTACAAATAAACTCAATTTTCTTTCTTAACGATTCTTCTAATGATAGTTCTTCTTTAATAATATTTACCATATTTCCATCCTTTCTTTATAAAGTAGGATAATCTTTGTATTCATCCAAGCTGACAAGTGGGAGTTTGAAACACAAAAAAACTAATCCAAATTGGATTAGTTGTATATCTAAACTCGGAAAGTTCGAGTTTCCTATCAATCTGGAGCCTTAACTTTTCTTATATTCGAAAAATTATACTCCCAAGATTGATTAAATTTCTCTGGTAAATTCATTATGTCGTTTATTAAATAAATTCAAGTAAAATATAGAAAAAAATTATAATATATTATATAATT
>OGFG01001678.1_pt1 | contig 21046 bp, 9 predicted proteins | sample 1570761 | NCBI WGS metagenome assembly OGFG01 (sample SAMEA2581938, study PRJEB24529) | metagenome | biome: Human gut stool | place: China | collected 2011 | reverse complement strand
TTTAACGGACAACCTTGTTGCGGCAGCAACCTGTTTCTGCGCAAAATCTTGTTGACTGACTGGGGCTTTCAGGGTTATGTGACTTCCGATTGCTGGGCAATCAACGATTTCTGGGGCGGTCATCAGACCCATTCTTCTCCGGCAGAGGCTGTGGCCGATGCGGTTCTGCATGGAACGGATCTGGAGTGTGGAGAATCCTACAATCATTTGCTTGAGGCTGTTCAGAAAGGTTTGATTACCGAGGCCCAGTTGGACATTTCACTCAAACGCTTGTTCACGGTGCGTTATCGTTTGGGGCTTTTCGATACGCAGCATAAGAATCCTTATGCCAACCAGCCGAAATCATTGCTCGAAGCTCCCGAACACGGAGCTCATGCGCTGGAGCTGGCCCGTCAGTCTATGGTGCTTCTTCGTAACGAGAGAAAACTTCTGCCTTTGTCATCCCGAAAGAAATATAAGATTTTGCTTGTAGGCCCCAATGCGGATAATGAAACAACACAGTTAGGTAATTACAACGGATTTCCAACGCGCAATGTGACCTTGCTGGATGCACTGCGTGCAGAACCGAATGTAGAGGTGATATATGATCCGTTGACCGATTTCACGACCTGGAAAAATGAGACACGCATTGATTCCCTTATGGAGCAGTGCCGGGATGTTGATTTGGTGCTCTTTGCCGGAGGTATTTCGCCGACACTCGAAGGTGAGCAGGGAGATGCCGGAGGCAATGGAATCGAAGGCTTTCGGGATGGTGACCGCACGACCATAGCTCTGCCGAAGGTGCAGACGCAGGCCATGCAGGAATTGCAGAAAATGCATAAGCCTATGATCTTCGTCTGTATGTCGGGCAGTGCCGTGTCTTATAACTGGGAAGCAGAACACCTGCCGGTTGTCATTCAGGCCTGGTATGGCGGACAGGCAACGGGAACCGCTTTGGCCGATATTCTTTTCGGAAGATACAATCCTTCCGGACGTTTGCCTTTGACCTTCTATCGCTCGGATAAGGATTTGCCGCCGTTTGAAGATTATTCGATGCAAGGGCGTACCTACCGTTATTTTGAAGGTGATGTCTTGTATCCCTTCGGTTATGGTTTGAGCTATACAATATTTAAATATCAGCATCTGAAAGTACCTTCCGATGCACAGACGGGTGATTCTGTGAAAGTCAGTGTCGAAGTGGTCAATACCGGAAAGATGGCGGGCGAAGAAGTGGTGCAACTGTATCTGTCTCATCGCGGGATGGCCGAAGAAGCCCCGTTGTGTGCCTTGAAGAAGTTTGTAAAGATTAAACTGGAACCGAAAGAACGGCGCACAGTATCTTTTGTTCTTTCTCCGCGCGAACTGGCTTTTGTCGGTCGGGCCGGAGATATCCACGAGGATGCCGGAACGGTAGAAGTCTTTGTGGGTGGTGTCTGTCCTTCGGCACCACAACGGTTTACGAAAGGGATACAGAAAGCCGCTTTGCACTTGCAGGGTGAGCCAAAGAATTTCCTTTATTAGATATCTTTTGCCGGGCAGACCTTGTCGGGCTATGTTGTAACGTAATATATGATTGCTATGAAAAAAATAATTTCTTTTGTCGTGATTGGACTTTCTTTGTGCGGTTGCAGTCCAAGTATTCAGAGATCGTTTCAAACGGATTTCTTTGGTATCGACGTTGATTCGCGCGGCTATATTGTCGGTATGTGGAACCGTACACGTGAAAGCCGTAATTTCAGTCCGGCTGACCAGCCTTCGCCATTGCTTTCTCTTTATGACGAAGAACTGAAGCGTTATTATTATCCTCAGAAAGCCCGTTACAGTAAAGGGAAATATCAGTTGGAATATGAAAACGGTTCTGTGGCAACTGTCAGACTGGAGGAAAAGGACAAATATTTCAAGTTGAGTCTGGAAAGTCTGGAGCCTCGTAATGGTATCGACGGCATTCAATGGGGCAGCTATTATACCAATATTACGAATCTGTTGGGAGAAATCATCGGAGTGGCCCGTGATACGTCGGAGGCTGTCTGCTATGCCATCGGGGCTCTCTCCTTGGACGACAATACAATCGGCGGGGAGTCACGTTTCACATCTGAAACCGGTCCTTCGGGATATATAGCCCATTCGCCCGACCCGGTCAACCACCCGCTTCCGGTTACCTTGCACGAAGGGCAGCAGTTCACGATGGGAGGTGATGGCATTAACGATGTGGCCTTCTATAACCGCAAGGAACCTTATTTCCGGATTCTTTATGGCAATACCGCCTTTGTGGATTGCAACGGGCGCATCCAGATCCGTTATCATGCCCGTGACCGCCGGAAAGGCAAGATGATTTACTCTCCCGAAGGAAATCCGATATTCCAGAATAACGAGCCCAACCACATGATGCGGCAGGATGTGCCCGGAGTGGATTTTATCGGTTCTTCCATTGCCTTGTGGGGCAGTCCCGACAGTGTGGCCTTGCTGGATGTGATTCAGAATATTGTGGTCAACGAGAACTTGCCTCATCCGATGTTTCAGGGCAAGTGGGTTAAGGATCCGTCCAGTTTTATGCCGGATCTCTGGACTTATGGAGGACTGATGGACAGCATGGCTTCTTATGCCAAACAGATGGGGTTGAAAGTGATTCACACCTATGATCAGCCGTTCTTGCATGCCGATCGGGGAAACGGAGGATATATTGACGGACCGAATCATGAGCAGAAACGTTATCATTTTACCGACTGTGACCTGTCTACCCGTGAATATGCCGACCTTCTGGCCCGTGACGGTCTGATTCTGGGACGTACTTCCATTTCCAATTCCATGGCTCCGGGCACGAAGGATTGCAGTCCGATACCTTCGGACAGCATCTGCATCTTGCACCGCCGTTACCTGACGGAAGATATCAATGCAACCGATACGCTGATTTATATTGACGACCCGACTTATTTGGAAGAGATTGCCTGTTGGGAAGGTCATAGTCGGGAACTGAATATGGTGAAGATCGGAAAGGAGCTGATTCATTATTTGGGAGTATCCAAAGAAAGGCCGTATCGTTTGCTGAAGGTGACCCGTGGATATTGGAATACCACACCGGCGGCACATGCCAAAGGGGAGGCTGTGGACAAGCTGCAACCTACGGTGGGCGGTGCTTATGCCGGATTGGTCCCGAATCTGGAGCTGCAGGACGAACTGGCCCGTCATTATGCGGATATTTGCAAGAATTGCGGTCTTGGCATGTTTGATTACGACGGACAGGAGTTTTTCTTCCACACAGGTTTCGGAAGCTATTCTGTGAAGCGTTTCTTCCGCAATATGTTTGCCCAGGCCCGTAAATACGGATTGCCTGATATCCGTTTCACAGGAGCAACGCTGTCGGAGGGCTCCTGGCATTATCAGAGTACCTGGAATGTTGGCGGAGGCCTGAATATTTATGATGTGAAGAAAAGAGTGTGGGGCAGCACGACAAGCCAGGGCAAGGATCTTCGGGATGTTACGTATGCCAACTTCTTCCCGTCGTCTTTTGGGGCCAATTTCCCCATTACGGCCCAATCAACCGTAGAAGACTTTGAACATATCGAAGCAACCGCGGTGGGTTACGGCTGTACGTATGCCTTGAAGATCGGACAGCGGGATGTGGAAAGCTGTCCTCAGAAATATGGCATCTTCCACGTTATACGCACCTGGGAGGAGGCCCGACGGGCAAATGCTTTCCCTACCTATATTCGGAAACTGTTGCAGAACCCGGCCTTGAGCTGGCGTTTGGAACGGAAAGAAAATGCCGATGGCTGGATTCTGTATCAGATGGATCAGGGCAGGAAGGTTAAATCGTACGAACTTCATAAACCGTAAACCAAATGTAAAGGAAGATGAGAATCGATTATAAAAAATGTATTTGGATATTCTTGGGGCTTTTCAGCCAAGGCGGAGCCGCACAGAATTCCTGGTTACCGGAAGAGCCGAGGCAGGACCATCCCATCCGTTTGCTGGAATGTCATTACCGTGAGGCAGCATTGGAACGGTGTCAGGAGATAAACGACACTTCTGCATGGACGGTTCAGACCGAAAAGACAACAACAGACAGCACGACGGCATATACGTTCCGGTTTACGGCCAGAAAGGCGATGACGGATGCCGGTGTTGCCGTGGCTTTTGACCGTTATGGCTGGACAAGCGATAATTATGTGCTGTTGCCGGCTTCTGTCTATAACGGCAACCGTCAGCGCATTGTTTTTCGTGATTATGCCACCGGACTCGACAAGACTGACTTCGGTCATAAGGATCTGGCACTGACTTCGAATCCTATTCCCCAGCTTTCTCCGGAGTTTGGCGCTGCTTCGCGTCTGGAAGTAAACGTCTGCAATGTGTCTACTCCTGCTATGCTGTTTCTGGAACGGGCCCGAAAGTCGGCAACCATTCTGCTGACGGATCAGGGGATTTCGTGGAAAGACCGTATCTTGGATCATGCCTTGATCGTGGAGGAAACGCCCGACAGAAGTGTGGCGTCGTTTGTGATCGGAGCTCCGGGAGTGCGTGAACGGAAACCGGAATTTATCGGTTTCAGCAAAAGTCCGGACCGCGGAATCGCGGTACAGCCAGGAGACCAGATTGTGATTCGGGTTACAGAAATCACATTCCCCTGTAACCGTGTGCCCGAACTGTTGGCACAGTTTATGAAATACCGCAAATTTCACACCCGTAATGAAGCGCCCCGGAATCTGATGCCGATGAGCGAAGTGTGGAAGCGCATGGTGAAAAATATTGATGAGCGATATTATCAGGGCAAGCATGGGGCTTATTATTGTCCAGAGAATGCCGATTGGCTTTCTTATGGCTGGATTGGAGGTCTGATCAATACCTATCCGATGTTGGCCTTGGGCGATGAACTGCATTTTCAGCGTGTGAAGCATACCTTTGATTTCGGTTTGCCGCGGGCAAAAGGAAAGAGCGGGTATTATTATGATGTGTTGGGTTCGGACGGAAAGGTACTCTATCGGGATGGTGCCCGATTGAATCCGGGCATCGGACTGACCCGCAAGAACGGAGATGTCTTGTACTGGATGGTCAAACAGTTCCTGTTGCTGAAAGGACAAGGCAAGTCCGGTTTGATTGATCCGGATTGGGAGAAGCAGGTCCGTTTGTTGGCCGATGCTTTTGTCCGTACCTGGCAGAAAGAAGGCACCTGGGGTAACTATCTGGATGTAGAATCCGGCGATGTGGCCGTTTATAATACGACCAGCGGTGCGATGGCGGTTGCCGGACTGGCATTGGCGGCCGGTTATTTCGATTGTCCCGCATATATGGAAACCGCTTGTCAGGCTGCTGCGGATTATTATAATCAGTTTGCATTGGTTGGTTTAACTTCGGGCGGTTGCGGAGACATTTTGCAGAATGCCGATTCCGAAACGGCGGTGGCCCTGCTTACTTCACTGATGACATTGTACGAAGTGACCGGACGGGAGACGTATCTGGAGCAGGCTGCAGATCTGGCTCATTTATGTGCTACATGGGTTGTATCCTTCCCGTATCAGTTGCCTTCGGAGACACCTTTGGCCCGGTTGGGAGCTAATCTGACCGGTGCGGTGTGGGCCAGTACCCAGAATAAACATGGTGCTCCCGGATTCTGTACGCAATCCGGTGATGCTTTGTTCAAGCTCTTCCGTTTAACTGGGCGCGCTGAGTATGCCGAATTGCTTCGCGATGTCATTCATGCCCATGCTGAAGGAATACAGCCCAATGGGAAAATTACGGAAAGACTGACTTACTGTGATGCTGACAGTCGCGGTTCTCGTGGAGATGGAGGCAAGACCGGATGGAATGAAACGAACGGAGCACTGATGGCTTTGGAGATCCCCGGGATTTATATACGTACAGACCGGGCCAGTCTGTTTGTTTTTGATCATGTGGAAGCCTCTGTTGTCAAACAAAACGCCAGGAAGTTGGTTTTGAAAATAACCAATCCGACCCGTTTTGATGCGACGGTTACCGTTTTTGCGGAGAATGCGCAGGAAGTTGTGCGTCCGCTGGGTGAAAATGCCCATTTGCATTGGAAGGATAAAGTGTCGGTCAAGGCCGGTCAATCGGTTTATTATCATGTTGATCGGCGCTGATTCTGTATTTATGGATTAGATAAGTTTTATGGACTATAACTGTAATATGATGAGAAAGAATATCTGGTTTTTACTCTGTCTGTTCTGTTGTTTCCCTTTGTTGGCTGCGGGCGGAACAGTAAAGAAAGAGTTTCAGCATCCGGAGCGTATCCGCTATGATGGTGCCTGTATGACACTGGACGGTCAGGATGTTTTTATTTACAGTGCGGCCTTTCACTATTTCCGTTGTCCAGAGGAATTGTGGCGTGACCGTTTCCAAAAGATAAAGGAAGCAGGTTTCAATACCGTGGAGACTTATGTCCCCTGGAACTGGCACGAACGGGAGATGCCGTCAGACTTGTCGGACACGACAAAATTCGATTTTTCGGATTTGAAGCGTTGGTTGAAAATGGCTCAGGAGGAATTCGGTTTTTATACGATAGTCCGTCCGGGACCATTTATTTGTGCCGAGTTTTCGGGAGGGGCATATCCCCGTTGGCTGGCCAAGTTCCGCCCTCAGAACTATCCGGGATTCTGGCTGCGCAGTGCAGATCCTGTTCACGTGCGTTGGTGCGTCCATTGGTTTGATGCGGTCTGTCGGGCATTGGCAGGAGAACAGCTTACCAGAAAACCGAAAGGGGAGAAAGGCATCATACTGATTCAGATTGAGAACGAGTATAACGCTCATGGATGTGAAAACAAATCCTATTTCTTGAAGGAGCTCTACCGCTCTGTACGCCGGAATGGCTTCGACATACCCGTCTTCACATGTTTGACCGGGGAATGTCGGGGCAGTAATGATCAGGAACTTTCTCAAGTGTTTGATTGCGACAATTATTATGTCGGTCAGTCGGATGCACCAAGCTGTGCTCATCGGATGGTTTCCTTGAAAGGCAGCCAGCCGGACGCTCCCGGTTTTGTGACAGAATTGCAGGGTGGCTGGTTTTCTTTGGTTACCGGTACGTTGAGCGAAGAACACTATTCGGATGCCCGCCATTTCAAGGCCATTGGTCTGATGAGTATTCTGGGAGGATGTACGGGAATCAATTACTATATGTTTGCCGGAGGAACCCACTTTGCCGGTTGGGGAGCCCGGGGTATGACTACATCCTATGATTATAATGCTGCGATTCACGAGAATGGAGCCGTCGGTGAGAAATATCTGGCTGCCAAGGGAATCGGGGATTTTATCCGGAAATATGAACATGAATTGACCCGGTCGGCAGGCGGTCCTTGTGAGATTGAAGGTGTTCCCAAAAGTGTTTTCGGAGGAGTGCGGGTAGCGCAGGACGGAACGCAGTTTGTTTTTCTGCACAATACGGATGCCGGTAAGAGCAGTAAGGGTAGCGCGACTCTTTTACCCGGAAAAATCAAGTTGCCCCAAGAAGCCATGTATAACATCGACCAGAACGGCAATAAAGTCCTGATGCAGGTAAATGCAAACTTGCATGGAGATTCCTTGATTATGGAACCCATAACCGTGAATTACGAGTTAGGTCCGTTGGATACGAAAGTTCTGGTTATACCGGCAGGGAAGAAAGCAAAAGCTGGTACGTGGTGGCCTGAAAAGCAGCCGGACATCAAACGACCCTCCCGTTTGCCGCAACCGATCCGCATTACATCCGTCAAAAGAAAAGAAGATGCTGTGGAGCAGGCACAATGGATTCCGTTGCCGCGTCTGGTATCTCTGTCCGATTTACAGGTGAATGATTTCCGATACAGTCTGTATCGGGCCAAGGTGCATTTGAACAGACAGCAGGTTGAGCATGAAAGGTATCTCTTGTTCAATATGTTTACGAGAGATATTGTGTCCGTGCAGGTAAATGGAAAGAACGTTACCCGTCTGTTCCCCGATAAGGCTGATGCCCAGACATGGACCACCCGAAACTGCTTTGAGCGCATACGTCCGGATGAATATGATAACCGCTTTGATGTTTCCGGTACCTTACGGGAAGGAGAGAACGAAATTCTGGTTGTTTATGAGAATCTGGGGCATGCACACGGATATGTGCCTATGGAAGAACTTTCTGGAATCCGCGAGGCCGGTCTGTCCGTTTCGGAGACGGCTCTCTCTCATCCGCTGGAATGGGAATATGCCGCAGATGCAGCCGGTGTGACAGAAGGCTGGATTCTGCCTCAGTTTGAGGATAAGGACTGGAAACTTGTTCCCCTTGACCCCAAGGTGGAAATACTCCGTAAAGGAAATGGAATACAGCCGAAGGCTACACAGGATGGGTTGCTGACCTGGTATAGATTTGAATTTAGTTTGCCCTGCCAGGACCCGTCTGTCTGGATTCCCTGGATGATGAGAATCAACGCATCCGGTAATGGCTTCATGTGGCTGAACGGGCACAATATCGGTCGCCATTGGGAAGCCGGACCGCAGCGGGAGTTCTATCTGCCCGAGTGTTGGTTGAACTTTGGAGAGAATCAGAAGAATGTTCTGGTTTTAGGATTGCGCCAGACAGCCAACGGAGCGGTGATCAAGGCGGCTGAAATAGCTCCTTATCCCGATGCCGCGGAAGTGAGAAAATAAAAGAAGACAAAAGAAAGGGCCTTATCATTACTCCATATAGAGTTTGATACGGCCCTTTTCAATATTACAGTTACAGTCTGTAGCTTTGAGGGGTTGTCGTTTTAGTTTTTGACATACCCTCTTAGTTTTTTGATTAATCAGTCAGCAGAGTGATATCCTTGGCCGGTTTCTGGTATTTCTTTCCGGCGATGTAGTCTTTGGTTTCCTGTATCATCTTGTCGGTAATTACAAAATGATAATTGGCATAGTCGCCGATGTCGTAGGTACCGGGTACGAAGAATCCCCATTTTTCAAAGAAGTCAGTCAGGTCCGTTTGAAGCAGATCACACGAAACCTTGATGAACTCATACATATTGTTGATGGAAGCATTGCCTTTTCCTTTGTCCGGATTGTTGCGCATGTGTTCCATCAGATCGGCATAGAAATCGGGATATCCCTTCTCTTCGGCATACAGATACAACTGCCAGAAAGGTACCAGTTTCTCAAACGGACCGCCAGCGCTCATGATGAACGGCTTTTCCTTGGCATCAATGAATATTTCGCGTGCCTTTTCGTAATTCTTGCTCTTGCTCAGTCGGCTGGGCTGTCCGGCCTTTCGGGCCACATACATGGTGAAGAGATTGTTGCTCACTTCGGTCATACCGCCCCAAGTCAGTTGCGGACTCATCTGCATCACATGACCGATTTCATGGTTCACGCCCCAGTCGCTGTAAATATTCGGACCGAGGGCAGATTTCATGGTACCCTCATTACCGAGGAAAGCCACTCCGTCGCCGTCGCGGAACATAAAGTAATTGAAGTTCACGCGCGCCAGAATGCGCTTCGGTGGAATACGGTTGTATTTGATGGCTCCGTTGAAGGTGTACTGCTGCTCCATGATCTTGTCGTAGGCCTGAGCCAGTTCCTTTCCTTCTTCATAGCGGAACTTTTTCAGGAATTCCACCGGATAAGCCAGCTGCATATAGCGTGTCTTGACATCCATCACCGGACTTACGGCATGATCCAGCAGACGCTTCCAGTCCTCATTGGTTTGCTTCTCGGCATCAAAATATCCGTTGGCCTTTCCTGTTACGAAATGGATGGTGATGGCCGGTGCTGTTTCCGGATCATCCGCAAAATAGTCGATATACACATTTCCCGCTTTCTCCACATTGATTACGTTGACTCCCTCGTGCAGGCGGTATTCCTGTCTTTTCAGTCCCCAGCCTTGAGGATCTTTGGTCGGTTCATAGCCGGGAGTCGGCTGGCGCATCCAGTCCGCAATGAGCAGACTCACTTTGCGTCCGTGCAGATCACCCACCAGCACCACATTCTCACCTTTCTCCAGATACACACCGGTGATGTTCTCATAACGGCTGTATCCGTTGTAAAGTTTTAGTTTCTCTTCCAGAATCTTGTTTGACGGGATGGGGGAGTAACTGTTGAGCAGGTATTGTGATTCATACGTACCGTTCTTCAGTTGCTCGGCCAGTTGGCGCATCAGCGGACTGTGAAAGAGTTTCAGCTGTTTGTTCTTGAAACCGTCAGCCAGTTGCGATGCGGTCCAGTCCTTGAAGTATTCCAGATCCTTGGTAATGGCTTGGGTAGAATAAGAGGGTGATTGTCCGAAAGTGTTGGTAGCAATGCAGCAAAGTGCTGCCACGGTCCATGTTTTCAGTGTTTTCATATTGGTTAGGATTTTGATTATTTGATTAAGCGTACGCAAAGATATGCCAATTTGTTTCCAATCAATAGAAAAGCGGGTTAAAAAATTACAAAGTGAAAAATATCTTTAAAATGAAATTTAAATCCTGATCGGTCTTCTTCTGGTCACATTGTCTTTGTTTCGTTCCAGAGGAGTGATAAGATGGTATTCGTCAGTTGGCTGGTCATATTCAAAGATAACCAGTTCTGCATTTCGGGGAGAGCACATTTCTTCGAATTCTTCAACTGTGAGATGGAACCATCGCATAATAAAAAGACGTATGGCTAAGGAATGCGTAATCAAGACGCAATTCTCGGGATAATCTGGTTCCGTAAAGTCCCGGTGTAACGAGCCCAGCAAATCATTGATGCGGTCGTACACATCAGTCCCGGCTTCGCCACCGGGAAAGCGGTAGTAAAAGATGCCATATTCTTTTCTCTCCTTTTTCAGCTGTTGCAGTTCGTCATAAGAACGCAGATATCCCCATTCCTGTTCTCTTAAACGAGGCTCCTCGCTGTATCTGATGGAGTTTCCCTTTAAGCTTCGGGCAATCCATTCAAAGGTGGAGCGTGTTCTCCAAAAAGGAGAGATATAAAAATAGGCGGATTCCTCACCCAGCAGTTCCTTGAGTTTTTTTCCGGCTTCCTGAGCCTGCTGGCTTCCTTTTTCTGTAAGTTCGATGGTGTAATCCGGTTCAGTAGCAAACTTACTTTCGTCTGTATTGGCATAACATTCCCCATGCCTTATCAGTATGATTCTATGTGGTTTCATGTTTTTAGTTATTAAAGTTGATATGTTTTGTTTTGGGGTTAACCGATTCTGTAGTGGCTATTGAACAGCGCGATAGCATCTGCCATAATATCCTTGTGGTCGAAAGCCAGATCGGGCAGGGAGGACAGCGGGTACCATGCGGCTTTTGCGGCGTCATCCATTCCCGCTACGGCTGTGGGGGCATCAACGATGGCCAGATAAGCGATGGAGACAGTTCGTCCCCGAGGGTCACGGTCCACCTTTGAGTATGCGCCGATCTGTTGGATCTGCTTTACGGTGAGTCCTGTTTCCTCTTTCAGTTCCCGGACCGCACATTCTTCGGCCGTTTCTTCCATATTCATGAAACCTCCCGGAAAAGCCCAACAGCCCTTGTAGGGTTCGTTCCCTCGTTGGATCAGCAGTACTTTCGGCTCCTCTTCTTTGGTAAAGACCACGCAGTCTGTGGTGACTGCCGGTCTTGGATATTTATAGGTGTAGCTCATAAGATGCTGGTTATAATGAATGCTATGCATTTTTTGTTTTCATAAAGGTTGCTGTAAACTCTTTACATTTACGCATGTCCTGTTTGGACGAGGCAATGGAGTAAGTACTGTATTTCTCAAAGATATCCAACCCTCTCCCTAAGGTAATGGTCCATCCCGTGTCTGTTTTGATACATCTGTCGTGAAAGTCCCGGAACTTGTATTCAAACTCAATGCCGTATGAAGCCAGGTCATCCTTTATATCATCAAGTTTATCGATTAAATCCGGAATCTTTTCCTCTTCCTCATTGGTAACCAGATTAAGTTTCAAATCATCTACCGGTCGGGTGTTGATGAGCATCAGTGCAAACTCCATGAAGTTCTTGATTTGCCAGGGTGCCCGGATATACGGATCTTCCACGGTAATTACTTTGGCCTCTGCTATGTAAGGAGCAAATAATTTATCATAGCTCACGCCTGTTTGTCCCATTCTGAAAGTCATGCTTTTTTCTTGCAGAAGAGGGATGCGTGGACGTTTTCCTTTCGCATTACTTGAAACAGCATCTTCTTGTCCGTAACTATTTGCTTCTTCTTTTACGGCTTGAGTGTCAGCTTCTGTCTGATTTTCGTCAGTTTCGTTAGAGTCAAAACATACCGGAGATGTAATCTGGTTGCTTACTCTCTCCAGTGTTTCCACATTGATTTCTACACCAGTCTTCAGATTAATGTATTTGAATCTGGCAGGCTCAGCCTTGAATGTTTCGTCAATCACATAAAGTTGGTCTTTAACGCGCTTCCTGCTTTCTGCTGCAAAATCAATCAGTTCGTATGCCTCCTGATCCGTCATTATCCCATCCGGATAAATCAGTTTGATCATGCCGGAGAAGGTCTTGCGAATAGCCAGATGGTCACGTTCAGATAAAGAACCGTCAAATTTGGCATACTCTTTCAGTATAGCCGTACGGTCGTCATTACGCATGGCATGAAGCACGGCAGCGATATAATCCGTGATGAGGCCATAACCTTTTGAGAAACTGTCTTTTTTCAGCATCTTGATTTCCCACCCCGGATTATACAGATGGATACGATCCAGAAAGGCACCTTTAATGAAAGATGTAGGAATGGATTCAAACAGGTGCGTATTCTTCAGCATATACGGAACCGTATGTTTGGTATTTCCTACAAATACCATCGAGGCACTGGCCTCATGAGTGCCCTTACCGCGGTTGAACGACTTGTTGGCCAGATAGTTCTGCATGGTGTCTATGAGTACGGCATCCACGGATCTTCCTTTCTGCTGTTCAAATTCATCCCAAGCCACTACATCCCAATATCCTACGAGGCCCAGTTCTTCTCTCTTGCCCGACATTTTGACAAAAAGGCGGGCACTGGTCACATCGCCACCCGAAACCAAGACACCATACGGCGACAGTTCCTGAAATACATGGGATTTACCGGTTCCTTTCGGCCCAAGCTCCATAAAGTTGAAGTTGTTTTCAACATGAGGCAGAAGACGAGCCAACGTGATGAATTTCTCCCGTCGGTTCATCGTTTCCGGGTTCAGTCCCACTGTGTGCATCAGAAAGTCAATCCATTCTTCGGTTGTAAACTTCTGGCGTTGCTCAATATATTCCTGAAGGTCGATATTGGAAATCTGGATGGGCTTTAAGGTTTGGATTTCCCATCTGACCTTTACATCTTCTCCACTAATATAACCAATGGTAACAATACACCACACTCCATTGCCACTAAGCAGTTTGGGATTCTTGCGTACATAGTCTGTTCCAATGGGAACCCCCGACAGTCCAAGATTGGCAAATGTGGCCTGATACTCATCATTCTTTTCATTGAGTACTACTGTTACCTTGTCGATGATACGATGTTTGCCATGTTCCCGGATGATGCCTTTAACTGACTCGGCCTCTGCACGGTGCACGTAATTGTTCTGGATTACCTGCTTTACCTTTTCCAGTCCCTCGTTGATAATCTCCTCATCATCACTCGCGCAATATTGTCCCAAAAGATATTCCAACACGTATGTCGGTACAGGCAACCCTCCTTTGACCAGAAAAGCCAGATCTTTTCTGACCACCTTGCCGATGAAGGCGTCCATTACTTTTTGTTGTAAATCCATATATGATCCTCCTTAAAAGTCTTGTTCTATCATTGTATTATTCTTCACGGTTTCACGGATGAGCGGATTCAGTTTGTCATTTGCGTCATAAACGCGAAGTTGCAGCATGCCGGCACTGACCGATTTATTCAGGTTCAGTGTCACTTCGTAGATACGGTTGTTCAGGTTTACCGCATCCGTGCTGTTCAGTGTCAGTTCTTTCGTCTGGGTCACCGGATCATCTCCATGATAGATGCAGCAAATGATTTTGCGCTCCATAACCGTCATGCTGACAGCTTCGGACTGGATAAGTTGGAATTTCAGTCGGCTGCTCACCATATTCAGGTTATGACTCACCAGAGCCACACCCACCTTTTCGGTCTTGTCCGTACGCTTTGCCTGGCTTTTGATTACCGGGATGATCATTTCCTGAAGTGAGGCCCCGCCATGTGCAAAGTTGTAGCCTCCGGGTGCCGCCAATCGGTTTGTTCCGACAGGAACAGCCACAAATACAGATGTTGCGCTCTTTATAGCAGAAACCTTTTTCAATGGGAATTTAACCACTCCTTCGACACCCTCACTGCTTTCTGTCAGGTAATATCTTGTCTTTTTCTCAAGACAAGTCTCGGTGATACTATGTTTGTCCTTATCTTCAAATTTAATGTCGTTATAAAGGAATCCATGGTCCGCTGTAAGGATCACATTGTTCACATTCCACGTTGCGTGCAATCGTTTTATCAATACAGCCAGTTGCCCTATGGCTTTGCGACAGGCACTGATTACCTCAAAAGGACTTTGCGAATGGCTGGCTTCATCTATGGTGTCATGAAAGATATACACCAAGGGTCGTTTGAAAAGCTCGCGCATGGTGGTCTGGTCGCCGTTCATTACCTCCTCATAACGGACGCAGACACTGCCTTCACGATATTTGTTCAGGTGTGCCGTTCTCTGGTCTGTTGTCATCAGTGCCATACCGTCAACGGTCATTTCTGTACCCGTAAGTTCCAAGCTATGATGGGGCAGGAGAGAGGGTTTGCAGAATTTGGTTTCTGTCGGGAGCATGGCCTGATAAGCTTCCAGTGTGGCAATATGTTTCTCTTTGCCCAGTTCCTGCATCAGTTCGGCTGCTACTTCATACCGTAATGCGTCACTGATAATAAATACCTGTTTGATGTTTGGATCAGCCTCGTTGGCATAAAGAGCTTCCTGATTCTTTAATCCGGTTTCCTGGAAGAAGCCTTCTTTTTCGGTGACACAGGTCAGCCATTCCAGATTCAGTACATTGGTAATCTGTGCATATTCCAGATCCAGTTGTCGTTTGGCTTTGTTTAGAGTTTGCTCTATTGGATTTTCCTTGGTAATCAGTTCGTGATAAGCCTCCAAAGTTCTGCGATAGTACGTATCCACCAAATAAAGCTCCTGAGTATATTTGTCCACGTATGCTTTTGTGCTGTTCAGTTTCAGGGTACCCAGACTGCGCGCTTGTGTATAGTACAAGGCAGCCTGCTCTATGAACTGTAGTGCGACCTGAATATCACTGTCTGCAGCCAGTTTCAGAGAAAGTTCCCGCATCCGGTTACTTACCTCTTCCGGTTCTGTCATCAGGTTCTGTTCAACGATCTCTTTGAGAATAGGCCAGCAGAGAGCTTCTGTTAGATAGAAGTAATTGGCGTCTATACCATAGATATTGATGATTTCATCCTCTTTGATATCAGCCCCCAGTTCATTCATGGCCTGAATGAATTTCGGGCTCAGCAGCCGGTCATGTGTTCCGAATTCATAGATCTTGTTTATTTGATCCAGAATGACCGAGTTGCAGATTTTGTATTGTTTGTAGGTATCTCCCGAAGCTGCGTCTAACAATTGGGTGATGCTATTGTACTTCAGGCATTCGGCCACACTTCTCATTCTTTGTGCAGCATTTGCGTTGAAACCGATGCCGAACAGTTTGGTCAGTTTCTCGTTTACCGCCTTGTTGGCATCTACATTCCTGGAGAGTTTATGCCAGAAGTCTGTACGTTTCTTTTCTTCAGAAGCACTGTCCAGTATAATCATCTTGACCATGATTGTGTCCCATTCCAATAGCTTTTTCTCTCCCAGATAGTTGGAAATGAAAGCGCGGCATACCAGGTCCTCACTGAATGTATTCTTGTCGATACGTCCGTTCAGGATATTGCTGATTCGGGAAGTCATGATCTCCCCGATATTCTTTTTGATAAAGGTGCGGAATTTTTCCGGCAGATTGTATTGCTGCATAAAGGAGGCGTAATCATCTTCCTTGTATTCCATATTGGCTTTCAGCATGTCCAACAGCGGGAAGCGGAGTTGTTCTGCCTCGGTGTTGGGATAAGTTCCTTGCGGGAAGAGCAATACCACCCGTTTGTCCTTCCAGTTGTTTTCGATGGCATATTTGGTATTGAACCATGCTCCGTCAAAAACCTTGTATATATATTTGGCATCCCACTCTTGCACCTCCTCCAATTCAGTCTGAATGATGTTCATCTGGTCAAAGATGAAAAGCACATGAAGCTGCGGGTTGCGTTCAAAGTAGCTGTATATTCGTTTTTGTACCATATTCATTTAATTTATATTCCAAATAGCATCTGACCAAGTTCTTCTTGTTTTACCTCAATTCTTTCAGTTGGAAATATCGTAGAGGTCGCCAGAGTTGTTTTTCTAGAAAGTAAATCATCTAATATTTCATCAAATGATTTCATGTCAGATCTGACGGCCATCGGATAGTATACAGATACATCTTTTGTTTGTCCGATGCGATAAGCTCGATCTGTTGCTTGATTTTCTTTTGCAGGGTTCCAATGCCTACTGTAATGAATAACATGATTGGCTGCGATTACATTTAGTCCCATACCCGCTGCAACGGGAGACATGATAATCACATTGAAACCGCTTACAGCTTGAAAGTCATTGATACTTTCTTGTCTTGATTGTTTGCTAGAAGCACGTCTTTTTACAATAGATGGTGTATCACCATTGATAATTTTATATATTATGCCATATTTTTTGAGGCATATTTTCTGAAGCATCTTTTGTGTTTCTTTTCGTTCTGCAAAGATAATAACCTTTTCTTCTTTTGCTTTGATTGAATCAAGAAATACAATCGTAGCTTGTAATCTTGCACTGGAATCAATAAGTTCATTTATTTCATGATTAAGCAATGTGGAATCGTACAGATAGGGATGATCTGATACTTCTCTCAAATTCATTATAGTTGATAGCATGTTCGGCTGAATATTATTTGTATGATTTTCAATAACAGTGCTATATGCTCTTTTTTGTACAGATGGCATTTCTATTTTTTCTTTCAATTCTTGCTTTTTGGGGAGATCTTTTGCCGCATCTTTTTTTAGTCGACGCATAAAAAATATTCCCAATTTTTCGTGAACTTCATTTCCAAGAGTTTCTAAATCTGTATCTTCATTCTTTAAAGGATTCTGATATTGGATTGCAAAATCTTTGGCATTACCAAGTAAACCAGGGACACAAAAGTCCATAATACACCATAAATCGAGAAGAGAGTTTTCTACAGGAGTTCCTGTCATTGCTATTTTGAAATTGCATTTCAACGCTTTGGCTGCATTCGTTACAAGAGTTCCCGGAGACTTGATTTTTTGAGCTTCATCTAGTGCCACAATGTCAAATTCCACTGCGCAGAAATTTAGTTGGGCGATGCGCAGGGATTCGTAGTTGGTTAAGATGATTTCCATTTTCTGCATTTTTTCCACGATAGTTTGATCAAAATGTCTACCCACTTCCTTGGAGGTAAGCATAGAGATTGCCATACGTGGTTGCATAAAGAATCTTTCGTATTCGTTTTTCCAGTTCTCCAAAAGGGAAACTGGTGCAACGATCAAATAAGGTTTGTGGTTGATGTTTTTTCTTGAATGCCAATCTATAAAATATAGGATCTGTAATGTTTTTCCAAGTCCCATATCGTCAGCCATAAGACAACCACTTGCACTTTTGTTATAAAGATATTGTAACCAGGCTACCCCTTCTTTCTGATGCTCTTTAAGAGCATATCCCTCCTGCAGAAAAGGATTTATAGAAAGGATATATTCATTTTCCTTTTCGATGTTTCTTTTTTCTGCAACAAAACCAAGTGTTTCTGCATTTTCCTCTATGATTAGGACTTTTCTGGAATCATTATTTGTATTGCTTCCTGTTTCTATAGGATTTGATGGATTTTTTAATTGTTTTTCTGCAGTGTCTGCCAAGAACAGAGCATCATCAAGGTCAATCAGAGTATTCTTATAGGCAACGAGTCCTTTCTTTTGCTCTTTGGTATATTGAATTGCTTTTTTAAGTATGTCCAATTCTTCTTTATCGCGGATTGCAATCTTCGTTGTACCATTTTGAGGAGTCTTAACGGTTGCACCTGCAATCCAGTTAGATTTATATGGACAGATAAAAGGGTAAAACTTTGGTTGATGTACTCCAATTTCGATAACTCGATCACTGTATAATTCTGATAAGTCAAATACATTGGGATCAAAGAATTCAGTGGGCTTTTCGATAATTTCCTGGATTTCTTCTCGGGTTTTATGTTTTCCTCCTTGCTTCTTTAAAAAACGAAGATTTTCTTTTTGTTCTTCATCCAGAACAATTCGTATTCGTTCTCCATTGTCTCGTTGTATTGGATATTGCCCTTGTACTTTGCGCATACGCTCAAAGTAATGTTGAAATTTGATATTTTCTGCTATATCAATGGCTGGTTCTATAATAAATCCTTCTTCATCGCGTCCGATTGCTATTTTAATCTGTTCAGGAGCAAAAACATTTTCATTTTCAAGATAACTGTCTAATTGGCATTCGGCTTGTTTTGCTAAAGTCTTTATTTCGGAAAATGCACGTAGATTATAGTCTGTTGATTTTTGTTTTTCAGGTGTGTTATTGAAAAGTTCTACCTTATTTAATAAATTATATTGATTCTCGGAAAGAAGATATTTTTCTTGATTATGGGTTAAGATATTTCCATTACGTTCACATATAATTAATGTTCCATCGGGAACGTGCGTAAGGAATTCAATTTTATATTCAAAGTCTGATGAATTTAGCATTCCATTTCCAGAAAGTCGCAGTGCTTTGTTGTAGAGCTTGGGGACTCCCAAAAGGACTCTTTCTTCTTCATCCAATAGATAAATGTTTTCAAAAGGAAGAAGACAACCTTCTTTTGAGGCATACGCATATCCGTTATCAACGAGAGTAGCAAGGGGCAGATAATAGATACAGTCATCAGTATCTTTCCATTCTTGAAAAGATATGTCATGACCATTATGATTAACAATAAAGTTAATTCCTTGGTTATTGATCGTTTGTCTTAACATCTATACTTATATTTTAATAGTCATAAAATCAGTTTGGTCTAACATTCTTTTATACAAGAGATGCGTTCCCGCTTCTTTGATATACCCGATGGGTGTTTCTGTTTTTGTTGTTGCATATGAGACTTCTCTCCATCCGTTCTTGTCTGGCTTTCTAATCCAAATTCCATAAGGAAGAGTTCCTTTTATGCAAGGATGTATAAATACAAATTGGCGACCTCGGACAATATAAATGTAGAAGCCTTTTCGTCCGCAAACTACTCTGCATCTGTCATCTGCGATCCATTTACTTGCCATATAGTAGTTTATATTTGTTTCATATGTGGTCTCCATTTTTATTTTTGCTACCTCAATAGGTTTGGAAGTATTTTGTTGTTCTTGAATTTTAGTTGATGGTAGTTTTATCGGCTGGTATACAGATTCTTTGAGCGATGTTATTGCTTCAGGAGACGAATCTTCTGCAGATCGGCATATAGACAGTTTGGATTGTTTGAGACTGAATGGTTGTGCTTGGGCTTGTTTTTCTTTCTCTGTTTGTTTTGGTAAAGTCGTTTGATGCGGTTTTGATTGTGGTTGAAATTCTTTTTTAGGTATAGGGTTAGCTTTAAAAATATCATTGTCTTCTTCATTCAGAAATGTCAGATTCTCATTGTTTGATGAAATGACTATTTGTTGTAGCCAGCCACTCAAACGATCTTGCCAATAACCCTGATGGGTCATTCGGCCTTCTTCATAATAAGTTTTATATCCCCAATCATTTATTTGAATGAGACTGCTCATAGAAGTAAGTTTTAGGTCGGCTGTATTTAAGATTCGTCTTCTTTGTGTGACCAATTTTACCTTATTATGATCTAGATTGTATACATAAAGGGCTCCTGTGTCCGAGAATTCAACAATCATTTTGTTTTTTATGAATAAAATAAGCGCAGAAGTCTGTGATGTATATGAATCTGTTTCGATAAAATGTGGTAAGAAGATTTCACTGACTCTACTGTCACCCTGCAAGAGTTTTTTGGTTGCAGTTGATCCGGCTATTTTGAAACGACTTACATATCCGACATAATTAAGCCAGAACTCTTTTCGAGCCCTGTCTGGAACGCAGACTTCAAAGAATGTTTCTATAATCTTCTGGTTAAACCATAGGTTCACAAATTGTTTTGCCTTTTTTAGTTTTTGAGCTTCACTCTCTGTAGCTCCATGAAAGGGTGCCCAAGTTGAAGCTAAAGTAATATCTCCGAGAATTCGGTTGGCAAACTTACAAAGTTGTGTTCGTATGATATCGTCGCCGTAATCGTGAAGTCGCAAAACTAAATTGGCAAAAAGAAGTTTTTTGGTTCTGTCATTTTTATGGACAGTCAGAACCGTCTCGACATAATCTAAATCTGTAATTTTATTACTTTCAAAATAATGAATGATTACATCCGAATAATATGATTGGTTGATGGTTCCTGGTTTATTATAGAAATAGGTTGGGGCATCCAGAACTGTTTGTTTTTTCTGTGACAATAATGCTGATAATCTCAATGGTCCGGCTTCATCAAAAAAGTTTGCATGATTTTTCATCTGCATATATTTTCTGTTATGCCCATTATATAGTTGTAGTTTTTGTATGACAAGTTTACAGGTTAGTATCCGGAGTTGAGGGTCAATCATATTCCATGAATCTAAACAATAGAATGATAATCCATTGAAGAATAGATCCCTCCAGTTGTTTTCGAGGAGAGTCAATGCATATTTATAAGCGTCCTCATGTCCTTGTAGTTTTAAGAGGTAATAGGAAATAATGCGGAGTTCATGAGTACTCCAGCAACTCATATCTTTATTGTTCTCTTCTGCATTTTCAATGACTTTTATGATAATTTCATCAATGGTTTGTGGTGCTGCATAAATACCTTTATCTGTCATCATGCGCTCTTCGGTTTCTTTCAATTTGCGTACACAGCGATTGATGGCCAACTCGGTTTGATGGTCAACGGCATGTTTTGCTAGTACGTGAAAGTCCTGTAGAAAGCCTTTGTTAATATTTAGAAGTGTATATATCCTCAAATCCGCAACTAAGCTCTTCAGCGTCCTTCTTGCGTCTAAACGT
>OGFG01001666.1_pt1 | contig 21132 bp, 17 predicted proteins | sample 1570761 | NCBI WGS metagenome assembly OGFG01 (sample SAMEA2581938, study PRJEB24529) | metagenome | biome: Human gut stool | place: China | collected 2011 | reverse complement strand
TGTTGCTCAGGTACTTAAAAAAAATATTTTATAATAGTGTTGCGGAATTAAGGAAGAATAGAAAATCAATATGGAAGTTGCACGTTCCAATCGTTTTCACATCGGTTTCTTCGGTCCTTGCAATGCCGGAAAATCCTCCCTGCTGAACGCTTTGGTGGGGCAGGATGAGGCCATTGTGTCCGACATGGCCGGAACCACCACCGATGTGGTGAAAAAGAATATGGAGATCAGTGGTGTGGGACCGTGTGTGCTGCTCGATACGGCAGGATATGACGATCAGAGCGAGCTGGGACTGCGCCGTGTGGACAAAACCCGCAAGGAAGCCGCCCGGGTGGATCTGGCCATTCTGGTACTCGGTGCTTATGACTCTCAGGCACTTGCCGATGTTCAGGAGTGGAAACGCCACTTTGAGCGGGCTGGCATCCCCCAAATCTATGTGCTGAACAAGGCCGATCTGTTTGCCGATGCGACCGGACAGGCGGCACTGTGGGCAGATGCGCTTCAGATGCCTTGTCTGCCGGTGTCGGCTCATCAGCACCAGGGCATTGATACGTTGCTCGCCCGCATCACCGAAGTCTTGAAGCAGAAAGACGAGATTGAAGACCTCACCGGTAATCTGGCGCAGCCCGGCGATTCGGTGCTGCTGGTCATGCCACAGGACATTCAGGCTCCGAAAGGACGCCTGATTCTGCCGCAGGTGCAGACCCTGCGCAACCTGCTTGACAAGCAATGCTCCGTGATGTGTTGCACACACGACCGCATGGCCGACACCCTGAAACTGTTGTCCGCGCCTCCCAGTCTGATAATTACCGATTCGCAGGTCTTTCCTCAAGTGCGTGCCCTGTGCCCGCCCGAAAGCAGGCTGACCTCGTTTTCTGTACTCTTTGCCCGTTACAAGGGAGATATTCCAACCTTCCTGCAGGGAGCGGCCGTATTGCGCGGTTTGCGCCCTGATGCGCGCATCCTGATCGCCGAGTCCTGTTCGCATACTCCAAAGAACGAAGATATCGGCCGGGTCAAGTTGCCCCGTTTGCTGCGCGCCAAGAAAGGTAATGAATTGCAGATAGATATTGTGGCCGGCAACGATTTCCCCGATGATTTGCGCCCCTATGATCTGATTATTCATTGCGGGGCCTGCATGTTCACGCGCCGTCATGTTCTGGCGCGTATTGCGGCAGCACGGGCGCAGGGTGTGCCCATCACCAATTACGGAATAGCCATTGCCGAACTGAACGGTATTTTGCCCGACGTGGTTTATCCCGGTTAGTTCGGTGACTGAAGAACGATACAAATAATTTTTATCTTAAAGTAACCCAAACCATGAATTTAAAACTGTTTTGTGTGGCTTGCCTTACGCCCCTGAGTATGGCACTGTATGCCCAGAAGGTATTTGAAATGGAACGCTACGGACTGGTGCCCGATAAGAAAAAGGACATGTCGGTCAAATTGCAGAAGGCTATTGACAAAATCCGTAAGGAAGTGAAGCCCGGCGAAGAATACATCCTTCGTTTCAAGAGTGGCCGTTATAACTTCTATCCGGAGAATGCCGTCAAGAAAACCTATTATGTGTCCAATCACGACCAGCCCAATCCGAAGAGCATCGGTATCGCTCTGGAGGATTTTTCCAACATGACACTCGACGGAGGCGGCGCACAATTCATATTCCACGGCACCATGGTGCCTCTGGCTCTGGTCAATTCCACCAATTGCACGCTGGAGAATTTCTCCATCGACTTTGACAATCCCCACATCACTCAGATCGAGATTGTGAAGAACGAGGGCAAGGGCGGCATGACCTTCCGGGTGGCTCCCTGGGTGCAGTATAAGATTTCGAAGGATACGGTGTTCCATGCCTATGGTTCCGATTGGGATCTGGTGCCGTCTTCGGGCATTGCCTTTGAGAAAGACACCAAACATATTCTTTACAACACCGGCGATTTGTTCTACAGCACCAAGGGAGTGCGTGAAGTGGGCGACCGCCTGTTGCATGCCCCTCTGTGGAACGATGCCCGCCTGAAAGAAGGCACAATCGTGGCCATGCGTGCGTGGAACCGTCCTACACCGGGCGTATTCTTGTCGCACAACACCAATACCACTCTGAAGAAAGTCAGCGTGCACTATGCGCAGGGCATGGGACTGATTGCCCAGTTGTGTGACAACATTCACATGGATGGTTTCAATGTGTGTCTGGACAAGAACTCCAACCGTTACTTCACGACTCAGGCGGATGCCACCCACTTCTCACAGTGCAAGGGCAAGATCACCTCGGTGAACGGCCTTTATGAAGGTATGATGGACGATGCCATCAATGTGCATGGCATTTATCTGAAAATCATGGAGCGTCTGGACGACCATACCCTCCGAGCCCGTTACATGCACGACCAGGCCTGGGGATTCGACTGGGGTTATGCCGGCGACACCGTGACCTTTATCCGCACGCAGACCATGGAGTATCTGGACGGCGTGAACCGTATTGCCGAGATTACTCCGCTCGACGGCAAGAACGGCATCGGCATGCGCGAGTTCAAGATCCGCTTCGAGCAGCCTGTTCCGGCAGAGGTAGACGGCAAGACTTCCTTCGGCATTGAGAATCTGACCTGGACTCCGGAGGTTTACTTTGCCGGAAATACCATTCAGAACAACCGTGCCCGCGGTTCTCTTTTCAGCACTCCGAAAAAGACTCTGGTGGAGAACAACCAGTTCCTCAACACCTCCGGTTCGGCCATTCTGTTGTGTGGCGACTGCAACGGCTGGTATGAAACCGGTATGTGCAAGGATGTGACGATTCGCAACAACAAGTTTGTCAATGCTCTCACCAGTATGTATCAGTTTACCAACGCGGTGATTTCCATCTATCCGGAAATTCCCGATCTGAAGAACCAGGTGAAGTACTTCCATAAAGGTTCCGTACTGATTGAGAACAATGAGTTCCACATGTTCGATGCTCCTGTGCTCTATGCCAAGTCTATTCAGGGACTGGTATTTCAGAACAACAAGATCATCCAGAACAACGATTACAAGCCTTTCCACTGGAACAAGCAGCGTTTCTTCCTGGAAAAGGTAGACCAGGTGAAGATTCAAGACTAAAGGACGCCGCCTCCGTATTTCGGCAGGAGGGTCCCCAAATCATAGATCCGGAAAGAGAAGCGCTTTCTCTTTCCGGATTTTTTATGCAAAAGCAGGGGAGAAGTAAAAAAATATACCGAAAAATTTGGTTTGCAACCGTAAAATCACTACCTTTGCAACGCAAAAGAAAAAAGACATGCGGAAATAGCTCAGTTGATAGAGCACTAGCCTTCCAAGCTGGGGGTCGCGGGTTTGAGCCCCGTTTTCCGCTCTGGAGCCAATCTCATTGAGGTTGGCTTTTTTTGTACTTCCGCGCGGCATCATGGAGCGCCGGGAGCCGATAAAAAAATGTTCCCAATGATTTTCGAAAATCATTGGGAACATTTTTTTAAATCATTGAGATGATTTTGAACGCTTGTGCCGCCCCGGTTATCAGAAGGGCAGTCTTTCAGCGTTTATACAGAATCATTTCCCCGTTGTGCGTGGCAATCCAGTTATTGTTGAGTACTTTGATTTCGTCATACTCACAGGGGATGATTTTCTTGCCGTTCCGGTCAGAGAGTCCTTTCTTGTTCTTTTGGGTCAGGATAAACTCTCCATAGAAAAACTGTATCCGGTCATATTCACAGGGAATGATTTTCTTGCCGTTCTGGTCGTACACGCCCCGTTTGTTGTTCTGCACCAGAAAGAAATAATTGTTCTGAAAGGTGATGTCATCGTAGACACAGGGAAGCACCTTCTTTCCGTTGCGCGTATAGATGCCTTTCTTGTTTTTCTTGGTCAGCATAAATTTGCCGTAGAACGGTTGTATCTGGTCAAACTCGCAGGGGATGATGGTCTTTCCGTTGCGGGTGTAGATACCTTTTTTCCCTTCGTTTTCCAGCAGATAGTCATCATAGTAAAGAGTGATGTTGTCGTTTTCGCAGGCAATGACCTTTTTGCCGTTCTTCTTGCAGATTCCTTTTTTATGATCCTTGATAATCAGAAAGTCTCCGTTCTGAAACTTGATGTCATCATATTCACAGGCAATGATCTTCTTGCCGCTTTTGTTGTATAACCCCTGTTTTCCGTCTTTTTCCACCAGATATTCCCCATGAAAATTCTTGATTTTGTCAAATTCGCAGGGAATGATTTTCTTTCCGGTATAGGAGTATAGTCCCTTTTTCCCTTCTTTGGTAATCAGATAAGCTCCCCCAAAGGATTTGATCTGATCGAAAGAGAACGGGATAATCCTTTGTGTATGAATTCTGTTTTGTCTGTTCTGGGCAGACAAAGGGACTGTATGCATACACAAAACACCGTTTAAGAACATGAACGTTAACAGTATTTTGACTATATTCCGATACATGGTATTTATTTAATTATTTTTTCAAAAGCAAATGTAGTATATTTCATAAGATATTACAAGCGGAAATGAAATATATTTTCAGCAGTTTCTGCATTTCTTTCTTTTGGCGGCCTGTTCCTGCGCGCCCCGTTTCTTTTTTATGAAATGCCATCCTGTTCCGATGCGCTCATTGCGGGCGGTTGGTCTCTTCCTGCGGCCAGGGCTTCACTTTGAGGAACTCCCCCGGAGTGGTTCCCGTCACCTGTTTGAACACCCGGTTGAAGTTGCCCGGAGTGGAGAACCCGGTTTCGTAGGCGGTTTCCTGAATCGTGTGGTTGCGGTCGGCAAACATTTCGATGGCGCGGGTGATGCGGAGCGTGTTCAGATAGTTGCTGAACCGGATGCCCGAACGGTTCAGCAGGCGGCTCAGGTTGCGCACGGAGAACCCGAACTCGCGGGCCACCTGTTCGATTCTCAGGTCTTCGCAGGCATGTTCGCGCATATAGTTCAGGGCCGGCCGCAGGCGGGTGTCGTTCGGGAGCGTTATTGTTTTGAGCTGGATGCCCTGGCTGGGGCTCAGTTCCGGAAGCATGCGGAAAAAGAAGTACGCGTAGTGATAAAGGTCCGGTCTGTCGTCTTTTCGGATCACCGGTCCGCAGTTGGAGATGAAACGCAGGTTTTCGGCAATGATTCCGTTGCAGTGATACACGGAGAACCGCGCGTTCTCTTTCTCTACCGAGGCGGCATAGAAGATGACCAGCGAGGCCTGCCGGTTGTTGGTGGACAGGTCGTGCTCCATGTTGGCCGGAATCCAGGCCAGATGCTTTTCCGGTACAAAAAAATTCTCCTCGCCGATTTGCACATGCAGTGTGCCCGACAGCGTGTAGATAATCTGCGATTTCCGGTGCGTGTGCGGGGTGAGCTTGATGTCCTCCCATCCGGTCCGCTTCACGAGAATCTCCTCTTCGGCGGACTGGTTGATGGTTTGTATATAGTTTCTTTGTTCTTCGTTCATAGGGATTTTCTGTTGGCTTTTTCTGCTAATAATATTGCATAATTTGCAAAATCGGTACAAAAATAATCAATTATCTTTGTCTCACCAATAGAACATGACTCAAAACGGAATTATTCATATATAGATGACAGGTAAGAGATTGTTTTTGTATTTGGGCTTTCAAAGCCTGTTGGGGCTGGCTGTGGCCCAGCCCCGTGTGGTGACTCTTGAGGAATTGTTTCAGTGTATCGACGCCTACAACCGGAATGTCAAGTCGGGCGAGTTGCAGATCCGACAGTCCGAGGCAGCTATTGAGGTTGCGAAAAACGACCGTTTGCCTTCGTTGCAACTGTCGGCCGACTGGCGTTATATCGGCGACGGCTTTACGACCGACCGTAACTTCTCCAACGGAGAACCGGCAGACATGCCTCATGCCGGAAATTCCTTCCTCCTGAAGGCTACACAGACGGTTTACCAGGGAGGAGTCATTTCGCGGAACATCGAGCGCAGCAAGATTCAGAAGAAAGTCTCGGAGGACCGTCTGCACAAGACGCGTCAGGACGTCCGTTTTCTTCTTTTGGGGCATTATCTGGACATCTTCCAGCTGTCCAATCAGAAAAAGGTTTATGAGCGCAACATCGAGCAGACCCGGTTGCTGGTGCGCGATATGGAGGCTGCCTACCGTCAGGGTACGGCTCTGAAGAGCGACATCACCCGTTATGAGCTCCAGTTGCAGAACGTGCAGCTGCGCCTCACCCATGTTCAGAACCAGATGGACATCCTGAACCATCAGCTGGTCACTTCCATCGGCTGGCCCGTTACTACGGTGATCGAGCCGGATACAATGATGCTGAAGCAGAGTGCTGTGGAGCGTCTGCCCGAGAAAAACTGGATTGAAAGAGCGCAGGATGCCCCGCAGATGCGTCTGGCCCGCGCGCAGGTGGATTTAAGCAAGAACAGCGAACAGTTGCTGAAAGCCGGTATGCGTCCGCACCTCTTCCTGAAAGCCGAGCATGAGTTTTCCGGTCCGATATTGGTAGAAGTGCCGGCCATTGACAAGAACTTCGGGTTCTGGAGTGCCGGTGTGGGCTTGTCCTATAATATTGATGCCCTGTACCGCAACCGGCGCAAGCTGAAGCAGAACAAGGTGGAGCAGCTCGACATGCAGGAGAAGGCCGCTTTGGCCGAAGAAGAACTGCTGAACGACATTCACGAGGCCTATGTCAATCTGGATGAGGCCTATGTGCGGTTGGAAACACAGAAAAAGAGCGTGCAGCTGGCGCATGAGAACTATTTCATCGTGAAACAGCGCTACATGAACGGACAGGCGCTGATTACCGATATGCTCGATGCCAGCAACACCCAGCTTGAGATGGAACTGGAACTGGCCAATGCCCAGATCGGCATTCTGTATCAATACTATCTGCTGCGCAAGGTGGCAGGTATTCTGTAAGAGAAACAAAGCAATTCTGTAAAACGAAAATAAAAGGATAACAACAATATGATCAAGAACAAAAGACGGGCTATACCAAATTTTTTCATTGCCTTGTGCCTGGTAGCCGGCATCAGCTGGGTGGGCGGCAAGTTCATTCATCTCTCCAACGTGGAGTTTACAGACAATGCCCAGATCAAACAGCACCTCACTCCGGTGAACACCCGGGTGCAGGGATTTATCAAGAAGATTTATTTCGATGAGTATCAGAATGTGAAGAAAGGCGATACGCTGGTGGTCATTGAGGACATCGAATACCAGCTGCGTGTGGCTCAGGCGGAGGCCGACCTGCAAAATGCCCTCACCGGAAAGGATGTGATGCACACAACGATTAACACAACACACAACAATATACTGGTGACCGATGCCGCCATCGAGGAGCAGCGCATCCGTCTGAAAAATGCCGAGACCGACTACAAGCGTTACCTGGAACTGGTCAAGCAGGAGGCTGTCACCCCGCAACAGTTCGACCGCGTGCAGACGGAGTATGAGGCCACCAAAGCCAAGTATGAACAGCTGTTGCGACAGAAGGAGTCGGCTTCGCTGGTCAAGCAGGAGCAGACCCAGCGTCTGGGACAGAATGAATCGGCCATCAAACTGGCGCAGGCCGCTTTGAAGCTGGCCAAACTGAACCTGTCCTATACCGTTATTCTGGCCACAACCGACGGAGTGACCGGTCGCAAGGATATTCACGAAGGCGAGCTGGTGCAGCCGGGACAGACTCTGGTCACTCTGGTCGACGGTACCGAGAAATGGATCATCGCCAACTATAAGGAAACCCAGACAACCAATATGAAGGAAGGACAGCGGGTGGAAGTGAAAGTCGATGCCATCCCCGATGTGACCTTCGAAGGACGCATCACCTCCATCTCCGATGCCACCGGAGCAGCCTATTCCGTTATTCCGCAGGATAATTCAGCCGGAAACTTCGTCAAGGTGGAGCAGCGCATTCCCGTACGTATCGAATTCACCGAGAACAATTCCAGAGAGAACCTGTCGCGCCTGCGTGCCGGCATGAACGCGGAATGCTCTGTAAAAATGTAAAGGAGTAGGTGTAGATGGCAGAAGTTCGTCCTAGAATCAGCTATTTCAAGGAGGGGATACCTACTCCCGTCTGTATGTTCCTGTCCATGTTCTTTGCCATGGTCTTCCAGTTCAACGGAGGAGTGTTTCTGCCCACGGCCTATCAGATGTCGAGCGCCCTGGGATGCATACAGGAGGATGTCAATATGGCGGCCTATGCTTCCTATATCGGCATGACGGTGATTTTCCCCATCCTGTTTCGTTTGAAAGCCCGTTTCACCACGCGCCGTATCCTGCTTACGGTGTGCGCCGTGCTGGTTACGTGTAACCTCATTACGCTGCACACCGATCAGGTTCCGGTATTTGTCGTGGTGTGTTTCATCTCCGGATTTTTCCGTATGTGGGGCACCTTCGAGTGCTTCTCCAACACACGGTTGAGTGTCACTCCCTCAGGCAACTTTTCCGTGTTCTATCCGGTGATTTATATCGTGGTACTCGAGAGCATCCAGCTTTCGGGGCTGGTAGCCACACATTTGAGCGACTGGGCCACCTGGCGCTATATGCACTGGTTGGTCATCGCTTTTTTGCTGGTCGTGTGGCTGCTTGTTTTTCTGTGCACCCGCCCGGTACGCAACGGCAAGAAGGTTCCTCTTTACGGAGTGGACTGGGTGAGTGCCTTTTTATGGACCTTGATTCTCTTTTCCGTGGTGTTTGTCTGTATCTACGGAGAATACTACGACTGGCTGGACAGTGCCAAGATCCGTCTGGCTCTGGTGGTGGCCGCCGTGTCGCTGATGGTCAATATCAACCGCATGTGCATGCAGAAGCGCCCTTACATTGACATACAGGTGTTCCGTTACCGGCATTTCCCCACCATCCTGTTCCTGTTTCTGATGCTCTGCTTCTTTCTGACGGTTTCGTCCGTGCTTCAGAATCTGTTCATGACTTCGGTGCTGGGCTATGACAGCCTGAATGCCGTGTCGCTCAACTGGTATGTCTTTGTGGGCATTCTCATCGGTGCGGCAACGGTGTTCTATCGTCAGGTAGTTCTGCGCAAGGGCTTCAAGTTCTTGATCTCCGTGGGATTCCTGCTGATTGTTGCCTATCAGTATTACATGTATTTTCTGATTGATCCGGAGCTCAACATTGAGAGTTTCTATGTGCCCAATCTGCTCAAGGGCATCGGTTATGGCATTCTTTATATCTGTCTGACCATCTACATTGCCAAGAGCGTCCCTTTCAAGCATTTCTTTCAGGGACTCTGTGTGCTCAGTTTCATCCGTACCAGTGTGGCCACCCCTTTGGGTACTGCCATTCTGAACCGGGCCATGAAATATATGCAGAAAGACAATATCGGACTGATCAGTCGCAATATTGACCAGAGCTATACCACGCAGACGGGCCATTCCGGTTTTCAGGAACTCTATGCCGAGGTGATCCGTCAGACCATGCTGACCAGCCTGAAGGAATTGTTCGGAGTGGTGTGTATCATCGGTTCCGTGTTCCTGCTGGCGATACTGTTCTTTCACCCGATCCGTTCGCGGTGGCACTATTATCAGCGGCGTCACCGCTCACAATCCCTGCAACATCTTCATCGTTCATAATCACGAAGGCCCCGGCGAATGGGAATCAAATCCCATGGCCGGGGCCTTCAATATTTTGAAGCTGTCTTTTTCGTTACGGGGCCGTTATTCCAGTCCGTGCATCATTTTTTTCAGAATGCCCGTCAGGCAGAACAGAATTACCGCCGCTACGGCACTCATGATGGCAAAGAGCATGAAGAAGTCAAACAGATCGGCCACATGATAGCCCAGCAAGTGCTTGTCCACTCCTTCCTCAGGATAATAGCTGCTCAGCATGCCGGCAAACTTGTTGGCTGCTGCCGTACTCATGTACCACACACCCATCATCAGTGAGGAGAAGCGTGCCGGTGAGAGTTTGTTTACCATAGACAGACCGATGGGGGAGAGACAGATTTCGCCCATGGTGTGCAGCATATACAGACTGGTGAGCCACAACATGCTGACCTTGACATTCGGGTCCAGATCCTTCACTCCGAAAGCGATGACCACATAACCCACAGCCAGCAGCAACAGACCGATGGCCTGTTTCATGGGCGACGACGGTTCCAGACCGCGCTTGTCCAATGCGCCCCACAGAGCGGTGAAGAGCGGAGTGAGGCACACCAGCATTACCGGGTTGAACGACTGGAAATAAGAAGCCGGCATTTCCCAGCTGCCCAGATGGCGGTCGGTCTGCTCGTCGGCAAAGAAGGTAAGCGAAGCGCCTGCCTGTTCGTAGGCCGACCAGAAGAAGATCACGAAGAAGGCAATGATATAAATCACTCCGATGCGTGCCTGCTCGATGCGGGTGAGCGACTTGTCCGTGATGATGATTACCGGTACCACGATGCTGATGGCATAGATGGCCGTACCGATCAGGTCAGCGCCCTCGAAGATGCGGTTCCAGTCGTGCAGATAGTTCCAGTTGATGGAGAAGAGCAGAAACAGCACGACGGCCGACAGAATGCCCAGAATGGTTTTACGGCTGGAACCCGATTTCGTCGGAGCGGCTGCAACTTGCTGTGTGCCGGTTCCTGTCTGCTGTGTGCCGGCCGTAGTCTGCTGCGCGTTGGCTTTGGCAGCCGGAACCGTTCCGATGGGTGCTCCTTCAGGAGTCACGATATATTTGTTCTTGAACGCACAGAAAAGTACCGTTCCCAGAATCATACCGACACAGGCCGAAAGGAATCCCCATTTGAAATCGTCCGGATTGCCCGTGTCGCCTACGAAGCCACACCACAGCGGCGCGATGAAGGAACCCACGTTCACACCCATATAGAAGATGGTGAAGGCCGAGTCCTTGCGGTGGTCTGTCGGTTCATACAGGTCGCCCACCATAGTCGAGATGTTCGGTTTGAAGAAACCGTTTCCCATAATCAGCGTGAAGAGTCCGAGGAACATGAGCGGCACCGACAGTCCGGTCTGCTGATGGAAGCACGCGCTCAGGAACATGAAGAACTGTCCCAGAGCCATGATCACGGCACCGAACACGATGGATTTCCGGTTGCCCCAGTAGCGGTCGGCAATGTATCCGCCGATCAGCGGGGTGAGGTAGACCAGTCCGGTGTAGCTGCCGTAGATTTCCGAAGCCAGTTCCTTGTTGAAGAGCAGTGCCTGCGTCATATACAGGATGAAGATGGCGCGCATGCCGTAATAGCTGAAGCGTTCCCACATTTCCGTGGCAAACAAAAGATAAAGTCCTTTAGGATGTTTTGCTGAAAAACTCATTTTTGTTCTGTTGTTTTTATGATCGTTTTGTTTTAAGTTTCGGTTCGGACAGATATAAACAAAAACGAGAAAGTGGCGTCTGCATGAGGCGCACCTTCTCGTTTGTTTCAGATACAATCTCTTGTATTATCTGATGAACAGAAGTTCTCTGTATTTCGGCAGTGGCCACAGCTCGTCGTCCACGATCAGTTCGAGCTTGTCCACATGATATCTGATTTCCTCCAGTTTCGGTGCCACGGTGTCGTGATAAGCGATTGCCTTCTCGCGCTCGCTCTCAATCTGGTTGGCCACCTTGCGGGCTTCGATCAGTTTCTCCACATTTTCGGTGATGAAGCTGGAGTGTGCGGCGATGTTGCGGATCAGTTCCACGTTCTTGGCGCTCAGTCGGGCTGCCTCCTCTGCCGGGAAGATCTGCTGCATCTTGTGCACATTGTCAATCAGTGTACTCTGGTAGCGGGTTGCCACCGGAATGATGTGGTTCATACACAGGTCGCCGAAGATGCGGGCCTCGATCTGAACCTTCTTGGTATAAGTTTCCCATTTGATTTCGTTACGTGCTTCCAGTTCCGAGCGGGTAAATACGTGTGCTTTTGCAAACATATCCACAGAGCTCTGGTCCAGATAGCGGTCGAACACCAGCGGACAGCTGGATTCCACATCCAGTCCGCGGCGTGCAGCCTCCTCTTTCCACTCGTCGCTGTAACCGTTTCCGTCGAAGTGGATTGGCTTGCAGGTCTTGATGTCCTCGCGAACGATCTTCAGGATAGCCTTGGTCTTTTCCATACCGCCGGCAATCAGCGCGTCGACACGCTCCTTGAAGTTGATCAGCGCCTCGGCTACGGCAGAGTTCAGTGCAATCATTGCGCTGGCGCAGTTAGCCTCAGAACCTACGGCACGGAACTCGAAGCGGTTTCCGGTGAAGGCGAATGAAGAAGTACGGTTGCGGTCTGTATTATCGATCAGTAATTCCGGGATTTCCGGGATATCCAGTTTCATTTCATGCTTGCCGGCGATGGTAATCAGTTCGTCGTCGCTGGCGTTCTCCAGATGATTCAGGATTTCTGTCAGCTGGTCGCCGAGGAAAGAAGACACGATTACCGGAGGAGCCTCATGACCACCCAGACGGTGTGCGTTTGTGGCGCTCATGATCGAAGCCTTCAGCAGACCGTTGTGCTTGTAAACCGCCATCAGGGTTTCCACGATGAAGGTCACGAAGCGCAGGTTGTCCTGCGGGGTTTTTCCCGGTCCGTGCAGCAGCACGCCGTTGTCGGTAGCCAGTGACCAGTTGTTGTGTTTTCCGGAACCGTTGATTCCGGCAAACGGTTTCTCATGCAGCAAGCAGCGGAATCCGTGTTTGCGGGCCACCTCTTTCATGAGCGACATGATGAGCATGTTGTGGTCGATGGCCAGGTTACACTCCTCATAAATCGGAGCCAGCTCAAACTGGTTCGGAGCCACCTCGTTGTGGCGGGTCTTGCAAGGAATACCCAGCTCCAGCGCCTGAATCTCCAGGTCAGACATGAAGGCAGCCACACGACTTGGGATAGAACCGAAATAGTGGTCGTCCATCTGCTGGTTCTTGGCCGAGTCGTGTCCCAGAAGCGTACGGCCGGTCATGAGCAGGTCGGGGCGGGTGGCATACAAGCCTTCATCCACCAGGAAGTACTCCTGTTCCCAACCCAGGTTTACGATGACCTTCTTCACTTCCGGATCAAAATAGTGGCACACGTCTGTGGCCGCCTTGCTCACTGCGTGGATGGCCTTTTTCAGCGGTGCCTTATAATCCAAAGACTCACCGGTGTAAGAGATGAAAACGGTAGGAATCATCAGCGTGTCACCGATGACGAACACCGGCGATGCATGATCCCATGCCGAGTAGCCGCGAGCTTCGAAAGTGGAACGGATACCACCGTTCGGGAAAGAAGACGCATCGGTTTCCTGCTGTACGAGCTGCTTTCCGGAGAATTCTTCGATCATTCCTCCCTTGCCGTCGTGCTCCACAAAAGCGTCATGCTTTTCGGCAGTACCTTCGGTCAGAGGCTGGAACCAGTGTGTGCAATGGGTTACTCCCAGCTCCATGGCCCATTTCTTCATACCTTCGGCCACCTGATCGGCTGTTTTCAGATCCAAAGAGGCACCGTTGTCCATCACGTCGCACATTTTCTGGTATGCCTCTGCCGACAGATACTTATACATTTTCTGACGTGTAAAGACATACTTCGCAAAAAATTCCGACGGACGCTCTTCGGGTTTGTTAAACGCCACGGCCTTTTTCTTAAAAGCCTCACCGACTACTTCAAATCTTAATGATGATGACATATAGTAATTCTGTTTTATTGGATTGTTGTTCCTAGTGATATAGTACTTCTTTTTCGCGTGCAAAGATAAGATTTCCTTATGAAAATCCCTTTTGTTTTTTCTATTTTGTTTTCAAAAAGTCTGTTTTATCCTCTATTGAAAGCATATTTCTTGCTTTTTGCCCGAATAACTGTTGAAACGTACGGCAAATCCTGCTTTGTGAAGACAGAATGCTTTTTCGTTCTCAGTCGATGAAACGGCGGGTCAGATCGCCGAACTCGTCGATGCGGCGGTCGCGGAGGAACGGCCACCAGCGGCGCACGTTTTCCGATCTTTCCAGATCCACTTCCACCACCACATTTTCCTCCTGGTCCTTGGAGGCGCGGTACAGGAATTCGCCCTGCGGTCCGGCAATGAAGCTGCTGCCCCAGAAAGTGATTCCGTTGGTCTGTCCGGACGGGTCCGGTTCCCAGCCCACGCGGTTCACGGCGATGACCGGCAATCCGTTGGCCACGGCATGTCCGCGCTGCACGGTGGTCCATGCCTCGCGCTGTCTTTCCTGTTCCTCTACCGGGTCGCTGCTCTCATAGCCGATGGCTGTAGGGTAGATAAGCAGTTCGGCACCCTGCAAGGCCATCAGGCGCGCTCCTTCGGGATACCACTGGTCCCAGCACACCTGCACGCCCAGTTTTCCCAGCGAAGTCTGAATCGGCTTGAAGCCCAGGTCGCCCGGAGTGAAGTAGAACTTCTCATAATAAGCCGGGTCGTCGGGGATGTGCATCTTGCGGTATTTTCCGGCGATGCTTCCGTCGGTGTCGAACACCACAGCCGTGTTGTGATACAGTCCGGCCGCTCTTCTTTCAAACAGTGAGGTAACGAGCACAATGCCGAACTGCTTGGCCAGTTCGCCGAAGAAGGCAGTCGACGGGCCCGGTATCGGCTCGGCCAGATCGAACAGATTCGTGTTCTCGGTCTGACAGAAATAAAGCGAGTTGTGCAGCTCCTGCAACACCACGAGCTGTGCTCCCTGCTTGTGTACGGATTCTATGTTTTTGGCCAGTTTCAGAAGGTTGTCTTTGGTATGCTCTGTATTGGCCTGTTGGATAATGCCTACTTTGATTTTTCTTGCCATAATGATATGTTTATGAAATGATGATGGGATAGGGGGTTACAACACACCGGCCGGATATTGCATGGTGCAGCAGTGCAGCGAGCCGTGCTGTTCGATGAGCACCCGGCAGTCGATACCCACGATGCTGTGTTTCGGGAAAGCCTTCTGCAACTGCTTTAGGGCCAGTTCGTCCTTGGCCGGCTGATTGTAGGTTGGCATCAGCACGGCATCGTTCAGGATCAGGAAGTTGGCGTAAGTGGCCGGCAGGCGTTGTCCGTCCTCGTCAAACGCTGCGTCCGCCATCGGCAGCGGCACCAGTTTGTAGGGCTCACCCTCCAGCGTGCGGAACTCCTTGAGCTGCTCTTCCATGCGGAACAGTTCCTCATAGTGCTCGTCGTCCTTGTCGGTGCACTGCACATAAGCGATGGTGTCGTTCGGGCAGAGGCGCGCCAGGGTGTCCACATGACTGTCCGTGTCGTCGCCCGCCAGATAACCGTGGTCCAGCCACAGCACCCGTTTGGCATGGAACGCCTGTTTCAGATACTCCTCGATCTCCTCACGGCTTTTCGGTTCATTGCGGTTCGGAGCCAGCAGACAGGGAGAAGTGGTCAGGATGGTACCCTCGCCGTCGCTTTCGATGGCGCCTCCTTCGAGCACGAAGCCCAGATGATTCCGGTAGTCGCCCCGCACCATCTTCGCGGCAAAGAGGCGGCGGTTGATCTGGTTGTCGTGGTTGGCGGCAAACTTCATGCCCCAGCCGTTGAAGCGGAAGTCCAGCAGTTCGGCACCCTGTTCGCTCATACACGTGATGAAGCCGTGGTCGCGCGCCCACGTGTCGTTGGTGGGGCATTCCATCCACAGGATGTTAGGCAACACATTTGCCGGCAGTTTCTCGGAGAGCAGTTTCTCCACCGCCTCCTTTTCCGGAGTGACGATGAGCAGCTTCTCGCGGCTGGCAATCTCATAAGCCATGCGCACATAGCACTCCGTCACCTGCGGCAACAGGTCGCACCAGTCGGTGTCCTTATGCGGCCAGGTGAGCTGCACACCGCTTTGCGGATACCATTCCGCCGGCAGAAACGGCCCCTCGGCCTTCGGTAACTTCACGACGTTTCCTTCTTCGAACTTCAGTTCCAGAGTGAGGTTATCTTTTTCCTGACTTCTGACATTGAATTGTAGTCCCATTCTATTATGCTTTGTTTTCTTTTGGTTTACGATCAAAAAACGGATTCTTGGACGCGGCTGCCACCGGGATGGCAATCACGTTGCGGCAGTCTGCGGCGGGCCATCCCAACCGTTGGGCGGCGCTTCCGGCCGAGTACATCACCCGGGTGTCTACATGCAGGAGGGCCGCTGTGGCGCAGGCCGATCCCACGGCGATGCCCACATCTATGGAGTTGAAGGCACAAGGCGCGTCCGCACCCTTTTCCGCACAGGTGGGCGCTCCGCAATAGGCGCAGTTCAGTCCCAATGTCTGCTCGCGGGTGCCGATGAGCACCACCGCTTCCGCCTCGCGGATGTTTCCGGCGTCGCGCAGGAAGAACTTGAACCCGTTGCTCTCATACATGGTTTCCATGGTGGCTGCCAGCAGTTCCAACTCCTCTTTCGTGTCGCACAGACCTATTTCAATCAGATCCATGCCCTTGGCCTTGGGAGCGGTGCGGGCGGCCCGCATCATCTCTTTTGCCGCGCTTACGGCCAGTTCATGTCTGAGTTCTCTTTCATTCTTCATATTGTTGGAATTCTATTCGCAAAAAACAAATGCAAAGATAGTGAAAAAGCTAAAAAGGATTTTCACTATCTCACACGAAAAATAAACTTTTCCTAGAAAAAGATTCCCTCAGTGTTCAGGGATTTGATGATGGCCGCACCGTGGAACGCCAGCAGCATCAGGTAGAGCAGCAGACCGCAGGCAATGCCTATTTTGATCAGTCGGCCCGTGTCCTGACTCATGATGCGCGCTTCGGCAATTTTCCCCTCATGATAGAGATCCTGAATGCGGTAGGCGCGGAGCAGTCCCACAATGCCGAAGGGCAGGCAGACGAATACGGTGATGAGCGATATGAGCCACCAGGTGCTGGGCATTGGCACGACTGTCTCTTCCAGTTCCCGGCAATGGTCGGCACGGACCCACTCTTCGGAGTTTTCCGTGCGCACCAGAGCCGTGGGCAGGAGGGTGCGCGCCTTGAGTTCTTCCTTGCTGAAAGGTCCCTGAACCTTATTCTTTCGTTTGATATAATATTTCATAACCGTCCGATGTTTTGAAAGTCTATTATCAAAGATAATTGTTTCCCCAATATAATACAACGAAAGGCGCAAAAAAATGTGAACGTTTGCCGAGGCATTATGACAGACGGTTCTGCTTATCCGCTTGCATTCTGCTTCCGTTTTGCCGGAATCCCTGACAGACACCTTTTTCAAACCGAGTGTTTTTAGAATTCCTTTTGCATAAATATGCGGCATAATAGGCTATGAAAACTGTATATATACGGGATTTATACAAAAATGTTACGAAAATGCGGAGCACTTACCGCGCTCCTTCGCCCGAAGCAGCACGGTGGTTGCCGGAAATCACCACGGTGGTTTTCTGAATTGCCCGGGATGAAGTGCAAGAATCATCGGGATGCCTGCTTTTGAAGGCTGGAAAAGTAAAAGTTTTTGTCTTTCTTCTTCCGGATGAGGCGTGCGTGAGTGTGCGGATTTTGTACTTATTTGTTTGGGGTATAGCTTGTTGTGGAGATATTTGCTTGCTGAGAATTGTGTTTTTGAGAGTTTTGTGGGTTGGGGTGCGGAAAATGGACGTTTCAGAGGGTGGTTTTGACAAAATGATAGGAGGGGAGTGTATAGCGAAATTTTTTGAGTCTGTTTTTTGAATATAAAAAAAGTGTGAATATATGAATAAAATAACTATTTTTGCAAGAAGTGGGTATTGTTGTAATTGGAGATAGCGACATGGAAATAAGGGGTGTTTAAGGAACTTGTTGACGCAAAGACGTTGGAGGAGTGGTTGAAGTAGACTGAGAGGTTGTTGAAACCAGTAGGGTTTATGTAGTGTTGGTGGCTATTATATTGTTTTTGATAAGTAACTGATTATGGAAAATATAAAGAATATCAAATATTTATTGAGGGACATAAACATTGTTCGGAAGAAATTTGAGGAAAGGGAAAAGAATGAGGACAACTTCAATATGTTCACCATTCTCAGAAAGGAATCTGACGAGGTGTATTTGCACTCCAGGTTTCTTTCCGCTTTGTTGGATCCCTGTGGACCACATAGGTTAGGAACAATATTCTTGAACTCATTCTTGGATAGAATAGAAAGTGATTTTGAATATGATGAAAAATCTCTTGAAGTTTATCCCAACAATCAAAACAGGAGCGAATATAAGGAGATAGATATTTGCTTTATAGACAGAGTTGCCAAGAAAGCTGTAATGGTAGAGAACAAAATTTACCATGAAGACACCAATCATGAAGATAAGGGACAACTTGAAAACTATTATGGTAGGTTAATTGAAGAGGATAAGATACCTGAAGATGGAATAGAAGTTTATTATCTTACTTTAGACGGACATGAACCGAGTGAGGATAGTGTGAAATTAAGTGGTAAATATCCAAAGTTACAGGATAAAGTGAAGTGTATTTCATATTCTGTGGAGATATTGGAATGGCTACGAACCATAGTAAAAGAATGTTACAACAAACCTTCATTAAGAGAATCTATTATTCAGTATATTAAGATAGTTGAGAATATGACAAATAACGATATAAGCATAGACGAAAGAAAAGAGATAACAAGTCTCATAGGCATGAATGAAGATAATCTCCTGAGTGCAAAACTACTCATAGATAACTTCGATCATGTGAAGTGGCACACTACCTATGATTTCTGTATTGAATTGGAATCTGAGTTACGTAATAGAGGTTTTGAAATATTACACAAACCAGTGGAAGATGAAATCACTAATCTTGTTCATGGGGGGCCTATAAAAAGAAAAGTCGATATGGCTTATGTCATAAAGAAAGAGAACTTTCCAATCTGGATAAATGCGGATTTTGATGAATGGATATATTGGGGTGTATGCAACGATAAGGAAGAAGAAATCAAGGTGCCAAAAGTCTTGTTACCTAAAATAAAACAATTCTCTTTAGAAAATAGTGATTTCGAAAAGGAAGAAGTTTGGATATGCTGGAAGTATTTTGGTGATAATGAAAATGACAGAATTTGTTTGTCAGATTTCTCTTGTGAAGGAACATTCAGATTAATCTCTCCTCAATATAGAAAGATGATGATTCAACGTCTTGTAAATAAAATAGAGGTATTTGTCAATGAAGTAATGAAATACTAATGGAAAATAAAAAAGAGATATACGGAAACCAGTGTGGGAGCGACAATGCTTTCACCAGGAAAACGAGGCTACTCCAGTCCATGTACAGAGTGGAGATAGGAGAAGAGGAAGGATTCGGACCTACAAGAGCCTCCAAGCGAAAGTATGGGAACATGATAAGTGGGGGTGAGGTGTCCGGAAAGAATTTTCTTATGAAGGAGACTTTCGAGTATGCCAAGGAAAGAGTGGCCAACAAAAGGGAAAATGAGACGATTGACGGGTTCAGGCTGTTCAACAACCTGCTTTCGAGCCAGCCAATGGCATTCAACCTTTTCCATCCCCTGATGTTACTGTTGAAACAAGATCCAGCAAAGGTTACGCTTGCTGTGAGATCGATCTTCAGGAACATTCCGGTATTTGAGGTGACGGAAATCGGCCTGGAGTTTATACCGACACCGATTGACAAGTACACGAATGACAAGTCTGCCATGGATGCGTATATCCGATTCGTGGACAACAAGAGCGACAAACATATCATCGCCATTGAGACGAAATATTCGGATGTGCTCGGAGTGAACGAAGCCAGCCGTTGTGAGGAGCAGAAAAAGATGCTCATTGATACCGGTCTGTTTAGCGCGGACTTTGAGGAGCTGCTGATGGGAGGTAAAGTAAAACTTACGCAGATTTACAGAAACCTTTTGCTTACAGAGCGGTACAGGATGGTCGAAGAACTGAAGGATTCGTATTCGGTGGTGCTTTCACCAAAGGAGCATCCGTCAACCGAAGAGGAAATCAGGTCGGTTACAGAATATTTGAAGCCCGAGTATGCTTATAAGCTAAGTGCTGTATCTTTAGAGGACTTTGTGGATGTCATGATACAGTACCTGCCCGAGTATTATGCCCAGGTTTACGAGAGGTTCAGGGGGAGATACCTAGAGTTTGGGAGGATAAATTTGAATCTATGTCAGAATCAAATGCTAATTTAAATCTAATAAGTAGGTCCCACTGATATTTTTATATGTGAACAGGGAAATATTGTGCAACAAAACAACATTTTAAAGTTCAAACTTCTTCTAACTATTAACTATAAATTAATTTTATATGGAATACATCTTTATTCCAATTTTGCTAGCCTGTATCGTACTCTTTTATTTAATTCATAGGAGAAATATGGAATTGTTGTGTTCTGTTTCTTCGCCAGAAAGAGGAACTGAAGCAGAGCGCAGATTAGTAATTAAAATGCTGAAAAAGGGAGTACATCCTAAAGTTATATTTCATGATTTATATTTGCAAAAGAAAAATGGTGAGTATTCTCAAATAGATATAGTTGTAGCCACTCCACAAGGCCTGATTGCCATAGAAGTGAAGGATTATAGCGGATGGATTTTTGGGAATGAAAGGCAAAAATATTGGACCCAGATACTGAATTATGGAAAAGAAAAGTATCGGTTCTATAACCCTATTATGCAGAATGCCGGACATATAAAAGCCCTACAGGAGCAATCAGAGCAGTTTGCTAACTTACCTATATATAATGTTGTTCTTTTTACGGGCGACAGTGTCCTTAAAGATGTTAGTTATATGTCTGATAACACCTACGTTGGATATAATACGGATATAAAATATGTTTTGAAAAAGGTGGGTGAAGCAGATTTTGCAAATTATACAAATAAAAAAGAAGTTGCAAGCATACTACGTCAGGCAGTAAACAATGGAAATGATCCACAAATTATTGCTGATCATATTGCTTCAGTTCAACGAAACAGTAAAGGTCAACCACAACCAATAATAAGTTATAGTACGGGATTGTTGGGTTTTTGTTTGAGGAAACTTTTTCGCTTCTAAATTAGAGTTTAATGTTTATATTCATTGTTTTTGACACTGTCCAAAATTTTGTGTAAATGGAAACAGGATTCAGCTGTAAGTTTATTCTTATATCTGGATTCTGTTTTCAAAAATAAGCATAAATTGGTTCATAATCAAGCCCCAGTTATGAATAGGTTGTGTCCATTTCTTCTCAATTTCCATAAGTGAAAGATATACGGTCTTTTTTACAGCATCATCTGAAGGGAATGAAAGCTTTGATTTTGTGTACTTTCTGATTTTCCCGTTCAGGTTTTCAATGAGATTTGTAGTATAGATTATTTTCTGATTTCCAGCGGAAACTGGAAGAAAACAGTCAAATCATCCCAGTTGTTTCTCC
>OGFG01001664.1_pt1 | contig 21159 bp, 20 predicted proteins | sample 1570761 | NCBI WGS metagenome assembly OGFG01 (sample SAMEA2581938, study PRJEB24529) | metagenome | biome: Human gut stool | place: China | collected 2011 | reverse complement strand
GTGTGATGTCACGTACTGTGTTTGCACGGATTCCGACTGCTCCGGACTGTGCTGCAGCTTTTGCCATCAAAGGCATAACGCCTCCTTCTTTTGTATACAAAGGCTCATGCTCCAATGCCTGGCAGGAAACGATCAATCCGCCTTTTATCTGATCAAATAATGCCTGTTTATCCATTTTATTTTCCTCCTGCAATTACATCTCAATTTTAATAACTGCTTTTCTCACATGTGTGTGTGATCCGTTTTTGCAGCTTGGTTTGTGAAATTCTTCCGGCAGGAATAAAGCAAAGCTTCCGTCCCCCAGCGTTCCGCCACATCTGCTTCTGCCTGCTGCAAGTCCGCAGTCCGAAGCTTCCTGAAATGTATCTGTAAATTCTGCCTTGTCTGTCCACTCCCAGTATTCACTTCCACTGATATCGATCTGCAGATCTGCATAACGTTTATGATATTCATACTCCGCACCTTCTGCCTCCCGAAGGTCTGCCTCCATGACATTGACAAAAACCCGTTCTCCGTCAATCACCGTTTTTCCGTCTGGAAGTGCAGTCAGATCACATTTTTTCAAAAAATCAATGACGGTATCCATATTTTTATGTAAACCACGATACTGCTCCAGATTCTGTAAACTGTCTGTAACCATTTTGTATCTCCTCCCGAAATTGTCCTGTAAATCTTATTCTTAATTTTAAATCCGTACATTGGCAGCTGCATCATTTTTTTCTGCAGATACAGAAATAAGCCGAAGCAGTGCGTACACCCCGGCATATTTCTGTATGTATTTCTCTTATTATAATTCTTTGATCGCTGCCTCGATCATCTTCTGAGCCTCAACAACAACAGCCTCATCTTCCGGTGCTAAAGGTGCAAGCGGCAATCTGACGCTTCCAAGTTCTAAGCCATACATTCTGTGTAAAATCTCTTTCATGACTGCATAAAGATTTCCTTTTGCCTCGCACATCTTGTAGATGATCGCATCTGCTTTGTACTGGATCTTCATTGCCTCTGCGATGTTATTTTCGCGGATGAGCTGATCCATTTTTACAAATAATTCCGGCATAACCGCATATGTTCCACCGATTCCTCCGTCTGCGCCGATCGCACGTCCGGATACGAACTGTTCGTCCGGTCCGTTGAATACAACAAATCCATTTTCGCCACGCTCTTTGACACCTTCTGCCTTAAACATCTGGATGTCCTGTGTCGGCATGGAAGAGTTCTTCACTGCGATCACATTCGGATTCTTCAGCATTTCTTTTAACAGGTTCATGGATAATGCCGTTCCTGCAAGCTGCGGAATATTGTAAATAACAAAATCAAGATCCGGCGCTGCTGCACTCATTGCATTCCAGTATTCTGCGATTGCATACTCCGGTAAATGGAAATAAATTGGTGGAATCGAAGCGATCGCATCTGCTCCAACGCTCTGTGCATGTGCCGCAAGTTCCACACTATCTGCGGTATTGTTGCATCCTACATGTACAATGACGGTCAGTTTTCCTTTTGCTTCTTCCATAACTGCTTCCAACACTTTTTTACGCTCGTCCACATGCTGGTAAATACATTCACCAGATGAACCGCCAACGTATACACCCTTTACCCCTTTTGAGATCAGGTGGCGTGTCAATGCTTTGACACCCTCTGTTGAAATTTCTCCTTTTTCGTCATAGCAGGCATAAAATGCTGGAATGACTCCCTGATATTTTGTAATATCTTTCATTTTATCTTCACTCCTCTGTTAGATTTTTGTCCTATTTTTTATACCGCCCTTCTTAAACAAGAAGGATAGTTTGTCAGCCTTTTACAGCTCCCATTGTAATTCCTTTTGTAAAGTATTTCTGGAATAACAGGAACACGATGATGATCGGCAGGGCTGCCAGTGCCGCACCAGCCATGATCAGACCGAAATCTGTGGCATTTTCAGCCTGTAACTTGGCAATACCAAGGGAGATCGTCAGGTTGCTTGTGCTTGATAACATGATCAACTGCATGAAGTAATCATTCCAGCTGTTGATGAATGTAAAAATCGCCAGTGCTCCGATACCTGGTTTGATCATCGGTACTACAATCTGTAAAAATGTCTTTGCCTCACTCGCTCCATCGATCTGCGCTGCCTCCAGCATTTCAGAAGGCACACCCTCCGAGAACTGTTTCATCAGGAACACACCAAATGGCCATCCTACGATTGGGAAGATAACCGCCCAGATCGTATTATATAAATTCAGGCTTGACATCTCACGAAGTAATGGGATCAAAATAACCTGTTTTGGTAATGCCATTGCACATACGATCAGTGTAAAAAGGAACTGCCGTCCCACAAATCTCTTCTTTGCAAGCGCATATCCTGCCATGGATGCTGTGATACAGGTAAGGATCATGGACATGATCGCCATAAATACGGTATTGATCAGCCAGCGGACTGCAGCCGGCACCGTCGGTCCTGTCAGTGTCAGTTTCAAATCCCTGCTTCCTGTGATCAGGCTGCTAAATGGAATATTAAACTGGAACAGCGGTGCGGTCTGACGGCTGAATAACTTCTGATAGTTCGCCAGTGTCCACTCTTTTGGCCACCAGATCGGTGTTGTGGAGTTGATCGCTGCGTTTGTCTTAAAGGAACCTGTGATAATCCAATATAATGGGAAGGTAAATAATATTGCCAATATCACAATTACAACAATGCTGATGATCTTGTATGCAGAAGGATGTTTTGTACTATTTTTGTTTTCCATATCTGTAACCCTCCTCCTAATCATTCGAATTTCCAAGTTTAAACTGGATTGCGGACAGGATTGCGATCATAATTGCAAGGACAACGCCCATTGCATCGCCGTATCCGTAACGGTACAGTTTAAATGCAGAATAATAAATGTAATACATGATCGTGTCTGTACTGTGGTTTGGTCCACCGGATGTCAGCAGCTGGATCAGTGCAAAACACTGGAAACTGTTGATTGTTGTAATAACAACAATATATAATGTGGTCGGCATAATCTGTGGCCACTTGATCTTCCAGAAAGCCTGAAGGCTTGTAGCTCCATCTACATTTGCCGCTTCCACCAAGGATGCATCCACATTACCAAGTGCAGATACATAAAGTACAATTGGCTGGCCAACGGAAGTTGTAAGCAAAATCAGTATGATACATGCAAGTGCATAACGCTCATCACCCAGCCAGTTGATGTTCTGGTCGATGATCCCTGTCTTTGTACCAAGGTAATTGAAAATTCCATAGTAATTGTTAAACATCCACTTCCATACAACGGTAACTGCTACGGAACCAGTTACAACCGGAAGATAAAATACAATTCTGAATAAGGAGGTTGCCCATCCTTTCAGATCTACGATCACGGAAGATACCCATAATGAAAAAACACATGTGATCGGAACGGAAACCACTACGATAATAAGAGTGTTCTTCAACGCCCCAAGGAAAACTTTATCCTGAAATAATTCTTTATAGTTTGCAAGTCCAACAAAAACATCCGCAGAGTTCATTGTTGAGTCAAAAAAACTGGTCCACACACATAATACAATTGGAAAAATTACAAATCCCAGAAAGAAAATCAAACTAGGAAGTAAAAAAAGATATGCAGCGGTCGTTTCTTTTCTTACCAATACACGGCTGCGCTTTGATGGTTTTACTGCTGATTTCAAAGAAAACACCATCCTTTCCATTACTTTTTGGCTAAAAATCCCCTCCTCCGGTATTCCTGCGAGGAGGGGATTCCACTTATCATTTATTTAGTTGCTATACGAACTGCTTAGTTACCTGCTGCTGCGTTTGCTGTTCCAACGAACTCATCAACTGCCGTCTGGACATCAGCACCGCTTCCAACCTGCTGAAGCATATTCCACCAAGCTGTACGAGCTTCTGCCCAGCCTGGAGTTACCTGATAGTAGTCACCAAGGTACTGCATTAATGTGCTGTAATCGCTCATTGTCTGAACATCACCGTAAAGACCTGTTAAATCTTTTCCTTCTACAGTATCACGTACCGGGAAGTATGTAGAAGAAAGAACTGCGTCTGGTGTTCCTTCTGCACTGTCTGCCATGTATTTAATGAAGAGTTTGGATGCTTCGATCTTGTTTGCATCTTTGTTATCAAATACACCAAATCCCCAGATACCGCCACAAAGTTTTGTGTCTGTTGCTTTCTCAGATGGGAATGCCATGAAAAGGATCTCATCGCCATCGTTTGTAAGTCCTGCATCGTTGTTGTCAGAGTTTAACTGCTGTGCAATGTTCCAGCAGAATGCTACATTTAAAACACCCTGACGGAATAAGTTGATCTCGTCACCACCTGCGATAGAAGCATCAAATCCGATTGCTTTGGAATCAACAAGTGCCTGGATTGCTTTTACGTTCTCAGCGGAATCTGCTGTATATTTTGTGTGATCTGCGTCTGTGAATGTTCCACCGTAAAGGTTGTTGATGAGGGCTCTTGTTCCCTGGTCACCACCCTGACCACTACAGTAAACAGCACCTACGGTCTGACCTGTGTGAGCATAAACAGCATCCATTGCTTTGAAGAAATCATCTGTTGTCCATGTATGGTTCTCAGCGTCTACATACTGCATAGCGTCAGCTTCCTCAAATACTGTTTTGTTGATCGCCATACAATGTGCTGTCATACAAAGCGGATATTCATAAGTAGCTCCCTCTTTGTTCACACATGCGGATAATACAGATTCATAAATTTCAGATTTATCTGTGTCGTCCAGGATATCGGATAAGTCAACCATCAATCCTTTTGCTCCCCAGTTTGCAACCAGACGTTCCGGTCCTTCCATGATAAGGTCTGGAGCCTGTCCACCTTCGATTGCTGTATTTACCTGATCATCACCGTTTGTGTAATCAAGATATTCCACTGTCACATTGATTCCCGGATACTCCTTGTTGAAATCCTGAATCAAGGAATCAACTGTCTCTGCATTGCCCCATTCACCGATTGGATATGTCCATAAGGTAATGTCTGCCGAAACATCAGAACCGCCTGCCTCTCCTGCTTCTGCGGTCTCTGTTGTCTGAGTTTTTTCAGGAGCTGTTGTTGTGTCACTGCTTCCTGTTGTCTCAACTGTTGTTCCACAGCCTGCTAATAAGCTTGCTGCCATTGCTCCCACCAGTAAGGTAGCCAAAACTTTCTTTTTCATATTCTTCTTCTCCTTTTCTTAAAAGATTCTATCTTTCGAAGTAATTATATTTTAGAAAAATATTTTCATTTTGTCCATATACGTTTTGTACTAATTTCATTTTGAAAATATAGTACATTTGCACATATATCCGTGCATATCAGTTTTTAAATAGTGCTAAGTGTATATTTTATACCTGCAATTCCGCATATTCATCCATTTTCCTTTTGTTTTTGTGTGAAAATATTTTTCATTTTTATGATTTTATCTTGCAGTGTATTTCATTTTGACATATACTTTTATATAGTAAATATTAATGTGTTTCTGTAAACGCCTGCTTACGCAGTAAAACATAGTGTGAACAGTAACACTTGCTTCATTTTACAGGGGATTAAATTATGATTAATAAGAATTTCTGGGATCTGCTTGCGGAAAAGCAGGATTCACTCACCAAATCAGGTACGATCATCGCAGATTACCTGACAAAGCATGCCGAGGAAGCGCAGTTTTTATCAATTTCCTCACTTGCCAAGGCATGCAATATGGCAGAAGCCACCATTTACCGTTTCTGTAAACAACTCGGATTTGAAGGTTATAATGAAATGAAGATTTCACTTGCACAGGCAAATGTGACGCCGACACCGTTTTCTTCCTATTCTTTAGATCCATCCATGCCGACATCTTCATTATGTGACAACGTATGTGCTTCTTTTCAGGCTGCGATCAGTAACACTATGAGCGTTCTTGATTTTGACGCAATTGACGAGGCTGCGCTTCTCTTGCAGCGCGCAACCTCCGTTTACTGTCTCGGCCAGGGTGGCAGCCGGGTTCTGGCAAATGACATCTGGGTGCGCTTCGCCACGATCTCCAATAAATTCCGTAACTGTGGTGACAGCCACACGCAATTGATCGCCGCAAGCCTCATGGGTCCAGGTGATGTCATTTTATTTGTTTCCTACTCCGGCTCCACGCACGACATGATGGACACTTTATCCGTTGCCAAAAAGACCGGTGCGAAGATCATCCTCATCACGCACTATCCGGACGCACCCGGCACAGCACTTGCAGATGTTGTCCTCCTGTGCGGTGCCCTGGAAACACCATTGGATGGCGGCAGTATCCCGGTCAAGGTCAGTGAGTTATTCGTTGCCGAATCGCTTATCATGCGTTATCTGCTCGACAACCGCGAGCTTGCCAAAATCGCCCGCGATAAAACCAGTGTTGCCATGGTGGCAAAGTTTTTGTAAAACGCAAATAAAAGAAAAATCGTGCAGACAAAATATGATTTCCTTTGTGGTTCTTTCGAACAGGAACATCATATTTCGTCTGTACGATTTTTCTTTTTTATTACATACAAAACTGGACTTGTAAAAAATCCTCTTATAGCATTTTATTCCATCTCAGACAAAGCGTCCTCATCTGCAACAATGATCACATTTGGATGAAGTCTTAAGACAGAGCCAGGAACCTGTGGTGTGATTGGTCCGTTTACGACTGCATTTAATGCTGCTGCCTTATCTTTTCCGCTGACTACAAGCAGGATTGCTTTTGCGCGAAGGATAGTTCCAACACCCATTGTGTAAGCCTGTTTTGGGACATCATCTGCGCTTGCGAAGAAACGTTTGTTGGCTTCGATCGTGCTCTCGGTCAGGTCAACAACATGAACATCCTGTGGGAAGGAATCACATGGCTCGTTGAAACCGATATGTCCATTACGTCCCAGTCCTAATAACTGAAGATCAATTCCGCCAAGAGAATCGATCAGTTTCTCGTATCTCTCGCACTCATTGTCACTGTCAAGATTCGTTCCATCCGGAAGGAAGTGGTAATCCGGTCTGATATTGACTCTTGAAAATAAATTTTTATTCATAAAATACCAGTAACTCTGGTCGTTCTCTTTCGGAAGTCCTTTATACTCGTCCAGATTTACAGTTGTGATTTTAGAGAAATCAAGGTCTCCTTTTTTGTACCAGTCTACCAACTGATCATAAATACCGATTGGAGTAGAACCTGTTGCAAGTCCAAGTACGCTGTCATCCTTTAAGATCATCTGTGCAGAAATAATGTTGGCTGCCTTTCTGCTCATATCCTGGTAATCCTTTGTTCTGATAATTTTCATTTTGACATCTCTCCTATCTTTCATCATTTATCCTCGCTGCCTCTTAAGGTGCGCTGGACTTCTTTCTGGATTTTTTCAATATGCACACGGTCATGGTTTACATAAGCCACATAAATAATGTCGATCATCATGAGAAGCGGAAACTGTGGCGAGATCAGATTGCCGTGGTTTAAATGTTGTAAGGAAGGCACCAGCATCACTTCCCTGCAAAAGTCTTCGTATGACTTTCTGTTTTTTTCCGTGATCAGTATGGTGTCTGCTCCCTGCCGGCATCCACGCGCAAGCATATATAAGACTTCTGATTTCGTGCCGCTTAAGCTCAACCCGATAACGAGGTTCTGAGGATTCAGAAACACAGACTGCATTTTTATGTTTTCGTTATCCCGGAGTGCAACCATGTCGATCCCAATCCAACGGAATCTCGTTGCCATCTCCTCTGCTGCAAGCCCGGAACTTCCTCTTCCGCAGACATAAACACGTTTTGCCATCCTGAGTTTTTCCACGATCCGTTTGATCTGTGCCTCGTCCAACAGATTGTATACTTTATTCAACAGGCTCTGATACGTGTCTAAGACAAGCCGCGACTCTTCCTGTTCCACTGTGGTTTTCTCCACATAAGAATTACGGTATTCATACACAAATTCCCGGTAACCCTGATATCCGCTTTTCTTGGCAAATCTTGACAGCGACGCAGGAGAAACTGCAAGTTCTGTGGAAATAAATTCTGCGGACAGATCCCCGATTGCATCATTTTTCAAAAAATAGTCTGCAATATGTCTTTCTGTTTCTGTGTATCTCTCATAGTTTGCCTCGATCGTCGGTATGATCGTTTTTGCATATTTTTCCATGCCCATAACATAACCTCATTGAAAGTGATTTTCAATCATTATACTCTTTTTTGAAAGTTCTTTCATTAAAATCTGCAAACTTTTCAAATACTACACAAAAATCATATTTGTTTTTTATTCATATTTCCTAATATAGAAGAAAGTTTTTTCACAAACCGGGAGACGATCGTACTGGTATGGTCTTATCGCTTGATCTGGCAGTTTCCTGTTAAGAATTGTTTGATTTTATTTATATAATTCTCTCAGCTCTATCAGTTTACAGTTGTCTGCTCCTTCACATGCAAATCCTGACCTTGAAAAAAAGCCATATTTGTAACACTCTAACCCGGTCTGTTCCACCTGGCAGATCTCTTCCCGGATCATCTGTTCTGTCACAGGTTCTTTGCGGAATTTTGCTTCATAGAAAATATAGCCTTTGTCATCCTGCGTTACGATATCAAATTCTCCGTTCTTTTTTGCTACCGGATCATCATAATAATATTTTCCTATTTTTTCAAAAATTTCATCCATCAATCCCTTACGGTTTCTTCTGATGAGGTACTGCCTGCACACATCCTCAAAAACTTTTGGGACATATTTTGTTTCAAAATCTTCTGCAATATAGCGGTCATAAAAAATATCTGAATCCATGATATTCATGCGGGATGAATTTCTGAAAATATATTTATAGTAAAACAATGACAGGTTATCCGAAATAAAATATCCCGATTTTTTCCGATTATTTTCATCATTGATCGGTGTAATTTTGTCCACAACATCCATACGTATCAATTTGTCAAGTACATCCACAAGCGCAGGACCGCTCGAAACATGTGACTGATCAAGAATGTCCTTGTATCTGGAAAAACCTTTTGCCAGCGCTTCAAACACTTCATTGGCATTTGTGATTTTCGATATCTCCGAGCTTAAATACATTGACACTTCGTTTTCCAGACGCGCCCCCGGTGATGCGATCAGCTCTATGATGTTCTCTCTTACACTTTTCTTTCCATCGATCAGCCGGTTATAATAAGGTATTCCGCCGAACACACTGTAAATCCTCACTTTATCCTCATCCGAAAAATCAGGATAAAATAGCGCCGACTCATAGTAATCCATCGATTTCAGATTCAGTGTAAGGTCAATCCTGCCATAGAGTGGATTCTGTTTTGCCAGAAGTTCTTTCATCGTATCTACATAGGAACCACAGATAATAAGCTTCATATTAGAACGGTCACGGTATTCATCGATCACAGACTGCAGCACACTGTCCAGTCCTTTTACATTTTCACGCAGATACGGGTATTCATCCAAAACAAGAATAAGTGGCTTTTTTTCCGACGTCCGAAATAAGAACCGAAGCAGGCTCTCCATATCGGCAAATGCAGGCTTCGGAAAATCAAATGTTTCTCCTACCAGTTCAGAAAGGCTGTCTACATTATTCTGTTCCGTTGTCTGCTTGCATTCATAGTAAATACTTTTTAATTCTGTTTCTTTGAGCACCTGCCGGATCAATTCACTTTTTCCGATCCTTCTTCGTCCATAGATCAGAGAGATCATCTGACCATCTGTGCAAAACATGGAATTTAATTTTTTTCTTTCTGTTTCCCTGCCATAAAATTTCATAATCATGATACCCTGTCTTTCCTGCATCAGAAATTTTGCTATCCTAAAGTTCTCCAACAATAGAATGCTCGCTCTACAAACATTCTATTGTCATCAATTATAAAATAAGTATAATTATTATTTTTCGGAATGTCAATTTTTATTCGGTTACAACCGAGTCAGTTTCAACTGAGTAAAAATTTATTAAATATCCACCTTAAATAGATAATGCCCAAGTCATCACTTTTCCTATACAGCAGCATGAAATTTATATATAATAATCAGTGACAAACTTTCACATTATATAATACATAGATTTCAGAGGTAAGCATGACACGTATAGCAATCGTCGAAGATGAAGAAAAATACTACCATATTCTAAAAGAATATATTCAGAAATACGCCGGAGAAAATTCCGAAGAGATTGAAGTCGTATGGTTTCAAAACGGAGTAGAATTTTTAGAGAAGTTTCACTCTGATTTTGACATTCTTCTGCTGGATATTGAAATGCCTGTTATGGACGGCATATCGGTAGCACGGGATGCCCGGAAAGTGGATGACTATATAATCATCATATTTATTACCAATATGGCTCAATATGCTATCCACGGATATGAGGTGAATGCGCTTGATTACGTAATAAAGCCAATTGCCTACTATCCTTTCTCAGTCAAATTAAGGAGAGCGATCCGAATGATCCGGGAAACAAGCGGTAACAGCCTGCTTCTTCCTTTTGATGGAGAAGATCGCCGGATTCCAACAAAAGATATCCTTTATGTAGAAGTTCATTCACATACTATAGAATATTATACCTATTCTGGCATCTCACGCATTACAGGCACCTTAAAAATGGTAGAGCAAAATTTGAGTGACGACTATTTTGTCCGATGCAACAGCTGTTACCTTGTCAACCTGCGTCATGTCACAGGTTTAAAAGATGATACCGTCATTGTAGAAGGACATTCCTTAAAAATCAGCCGTGCCAAAAAGAAAGAATTTATGAACCAGCTGTCAATATTTTACTCGGAGGCATTATAATGATCACAAATATTTTAAATTCCATTATTTTTCCCATAGAATTATTACTTGCATCATATATCTGTGCGGTAAGAATTAACAAGCGTTCTTATTGGGGACTTCGGATGGTTCTCTCCTTCTTTTTCGCATGCGTATTTATGGCAGCTGTGAACCGTTTGATTCCGGGAAATATGCTTATCAAAGGATCTATCGCATTTTTAAGCACTACACTCCTCAGCGGATTGCTTTTATTCTGGATTTATAACATTACATTAAAGGACTCCATGTACTGTTGTATGATTGGGTATGCAATGCAGCATTTCGCCTCCTGTTTTTATATTTTAATGTCGGTCGTATTATCCGGTAACGCGCCGGCTGGTCTTTGGATAAACCGCAGTAATCTGCTGCTATATTTGATTGTTTACATTATTTCTTATGGTTCCCTATACCTGCTATTTACAAAGGATCTTCCAAAGGACGGCGAATATATCATAAATTTCAGTAATTCAGCAGAAGCTTTTATCTTAGTAATTCCAATTGCTCTTGTTTTATCTCTCATTGAAAAAGCAATCAATTCCGACCCACGGCAGATCCTGATCTGTCAGGTCTATGAAATGATTGCATGTGCACTTGTCCTCTGGGTACAATACTGGCAGAAGAAAGTGGTAAATCTGGAAGTCGAAATGACCGTGCAGGAAAGAATTTTTTCAGAACGCAGGAGACAGTTTGAACAGTCTATCTCAAATATCGATGTCATTAATCATAAGTGTCATGATCTGAAATACCAGATTCAGGCACTGAAATCAGAAGAACTGAGTGCGAATAAAAAAATGGCAATTGATGAGATCACAAACGCTGTAAATTTTTATGACGATTCTTTTCAGACTGATAATGAAATTTTAAACACCGCTCTTATGGAAAAAAGTATGGTCTGCCGCAGATACCATATCTCCTTTTCTGCGATTGTGGATGGCAAAAAGCTTGGATTTATGAATCCGATGGATCTGTATGTCATGCTTGGAAATGCACTTGATAACGCAATTGAAGCCGTCCGCAAAATCAAGGAAGAAGAAAAACGGGTAATCAGTATGCGTGTCTACGCCAAAGAAGATCTCATCATCCTCCAGATTGAAAACACCTGTCTGGAAGAGACCTCAGTCCCGGAAGATGGCAATCTGTCTACTACAAAATCGGATAAAAATTATCATGGCTACGGAATCGGCAGTATCCGGAAAATTGTAGAAACATATAATGGCAGTCTGTCGTTAAGAAAAAATGATAATATGTTTATACTGACAGCCGTTTTTGCAAGATAGGAACAATTTTTACCAGTTACGTAATCTGGAAAATGTTTTCTTTTCTCAGTGGTACATTAATCATAACCGAACTGGTTTCATAATGTACAAAAAGAAGGGAGACATTTTATGAAAAAGAAAAAACTGATACCATGTATCATAGCAATCGTCGCAATCGTTCTGCTTGGTATCGCAGGAGTGAAGCTTTACCAGCTTATGTTTGGCGGTGCTGTAAAAGTACAGACTGCTGATATTATAAGTGCGATTGCGCAGATGAAGCTGCAGCTGATCATCGGGGCAGTCATTCTCATTGCCGGAATTGTTATCCTTATCATAGGACTCCGGAAGAAAGATGAAAACTTAAAAGATTTATTAAAAGTACAGGGTATCGTAGCTATGGTATTAGCTGTCGTGATCACTGTAAACACTGTTTGTTTTGGACCACAGTACTCCAATCTCAGTACTGTCTTAAGCGGGACTACCGCAATTTCAGAGGAACACATTAATGAGTCTCTGGAAGCTGCTGAGGCAATCGCAGATGAGGGAATCACGTTACTGAAAAATGAAGGAAATGCGTTACCACTCGCAAGTGGCACAAAACTGAACGTATTCGGCTGGTCCTCTGTCGCACCGGTATATGGTGGTGCAGGTTCCGGTTCCTCTGATTCTTCAAAGGCTGCTTCCCTGTTAGACGGACTTCACGAAGCCGGATTTGAAACAAATACAGAATTAGAAAACTTCTACACCAATTTCCGTTCAGAAAGACCTTCCATCAGCTTCTTTGGTGTTGATTTTACCATTCCGGAACCAACAATGGAAGAATTTCAGAATGCCAATATTTTTGAAAATGCCAAAGCGTTCTCTGACACGGCACTTGTTGTTATTGGACGTTCCAGTGGTGAAGGTTCTGATCTTGCAATGAATCTTTCTGATGATAATAATTTCACAATCGGTGAAAACGGAGAACATGTTACTTTTTCCACACAGGAAGATGACCTCGATGCCGAAAAGAGTTACCTCGAATTATCAAACCGTGAAATTGCAATGCTTGATGAAGTTACAAAAGATTTTAAAGATGTTATCGTTGTGATCAACTCTGCACAGCCAATGGAATTAGGATGGCTTGACCAGTATGACAATATCAAAGGTGCCATCTACTGCCCTAGCCCTGGACAGGTAGGATTCCGTTCACTCGGAAAGATTTTAAGTGGTGAAGTAAATCCATCCGGTCATCTGGTTGATACTTTTGTATATGATCTTCATGCAATTCCAACCATTAACAATTTTGGAAGCTTCCATTACACTGACTACGAAGATGTAACTGGCAGTGCTGACAATATCGTTCCATTTGTAAATTATAACGAAGGAATTTACGTAGGTTACAAATTTTACGAGACAGCAGCAGAAGAAGGTCTGATCGATTATGATGAAGTCGTACAATATCCATTCGGATATGGCTTAAGTTATACCAGCTTTGATGCAGAAATTGCAGATACACAGGATGACGGTCAGAAGATTACTTTGACTGTCAATGTAAAAAATACCGGTGATGTGGCTGGTAAATATGTTCCACAGATTTATTTCAATCCTCCATATACAGACGGCGGTATTGAAAAAGCAACCGCTAATCTGATCGGATACGAAAAAACAGAACTTCTCGAGCCAGGAGAATCCGAAGCAGTTACATTTGAAATCGCATATGAAGATATGGCTTCTTATGATTCCGACAAAATTAAATCTGCCGATGGTGCATATGTATTAGAAGCCGGTGATTATCAGATCAACCTCTGTTCAGATTCACACCATGTTTTAGATACTTATACGGCAACTGTTGATACTGACCGGATTTATGATGATGCACATGACGGAAAGCGTTCTTCTGATGAACAGACTGCTACCAATCATCTGGATTATGCCAAAGGTAATGTGACATATCTCAGCCGTGCAGGTCATTTTGCCAATTATGAGGAGTCAATTGCCGGTCCAACTGATTTTACCATGCCAGAGGAAGCAAAAGAAAATTATGCCTCTGTTGTTACATTTGATGCCTCAAAATATGACGATGCGGATGCACAGATGCCAACCACTGGAGCAAACAATGGTCTGAAGTTCCAGGATATGGCAGGTGTTGATTATGACGATGAAAAATGGGATTCTTTATTAGACCAGCTCACAATTGATGAGCTAAAAGAACTTGCAGGCAATGGTACTTTCCATGTTGTTGCCACAAGCAGTATTAATCTTCCATATATCTATGAAACAGATGGTCCAACTGCTGTCAACAGCTTCTTTACCGGAAAATTCGGTACTGCTTTTCCTGCACCGATCATGGTTGCAAGTACCTGGAGCAAAGAGCTCGCTGGCAGATTCGGAACATGTATTGGAAATGAATTATGTGACTTTGGCTTCACCGGATGGTATGGTCCTGGTATGAATATTCATCGAAATGCATTTTCCGGAAGAAACTTTGAATATTATTCAGAAGATGGTTATCTCTCCGGCTGTGTTGCCGTTGCAGAGATTGCAGCTGTAAGAAAACTTGGCATTATTCCTTATATGAAACACTTTGTCCTTAATGATTCAGAAACAGATCGTGCAAGAGGTATCTGTACATGGAGTACCGAACAGGCAATCCGTGAGATTTATCTGAAACCTTTTGAAATGGCAATCAAAGAAGCTGATGCAAACGGTATTATGAACTCTAAAAATTCAATCGGAAGCAGGTGGATCGGTTCAAATGCAGATGTCCAGAATACGATTGTCCGTGGAGAATGGGGATTCAAAGGAATTATTGGCACCGATTCGCTTGATGCAGTAAGTGAATATTATGAAAATCAGAATGAAGCTGTCCGCGCCGGAACTGACAAAATGCTTTGCATGAGCTACGGAGATGATTACTGGGCAGATGAATCTGCTGGCACAGTTATCGCACTCAGAAATGCCGCACATCATATTCTTTATGCCCTTTCAAATTCAGATGCTGTTGATGTACATACCGGATTACCTGTATGGGTTTACAAATTTATTGCTGTTGACTCCATCATTGTTATTTTATTAGCAATCTTGGAAGTATTTACGATCAGAGAATATCTGTCTAAGAAAAAAGAAACAACTGAAGAATAATTCTTTTTAATAAAACCGGGACCATCCTGCGACAGTCCCGGTTTTATTATTTCATCTTTTATGATTCATATAACGATCTTAGTTCTACCAAACTCAGGTTGTGCGCCTCTTCACATACAAATCCTGACCTTGAAAAAATCCATATTTATAGCACTTAAGCCCTGTCTGTTCCACCTGACGGATCTCTTCCTGAATCATCTGTGCAGTGACCGGTTCTTTGTGGAATTTTGCTTCATAAAAAATAATACCCCCCCATTTTTTCCGATGTCCGAAATAAAAATCGAAGTAGGCTCTCCATATCGGCAAATGCAGGCTTTGGAAAATCGAATGCTTCTCCTACCAGTTCAGAAAGGCTGCCTACATTATTCTGTTCCGTTGTCTGCTTGCATTCGTAATAAATACTTTTCAGTTCTGTTTACCTGCCATAAAATTTCATCATTATGATGCCCGGTCTTTCCTGTGTTCAATCTACTGTTCATGATATCATAAGTAAAATTATTATTATTCAGAATATCAATTTTTATTCGGTTGTAACCGAGTCAGTTGCAGCCGAGCAAAAATCATCTTACATACTTCACATAATTCTCTTTACAGTCCACGCAGATCAATCTCATAAATCGGTTTTTCCGGCTCTTTTTCCTACATGATCCATTGCCAGATGCTTTTTAAAATCACTTCCAGACTTTATCTCTACAAGCTCCGTATGCAGTCCCACGTCATTCATATATAGTTTGAACAGATTTCGTTTCTCATTTAGCTGCTTAGCTGCAATGGAGCCTGTGGTTCCGTCACGTTATAACACGGCAATGCTACTCCTGCATCTGCAAGCCAGTTAAAACTGTCCTCGTATCGTATATGTCTGGCAGATGCATTAATACTATTTAACTTAAATCTGCGATTTTTCTCATTGAGCTGTGCTGGAATACTGTCAAAAATCGCTTTAATTTTCAATTTATCACTTTTCTCTGCATATTTTGCAATATCTAACCGGTATAATTCCAGAATACTTCTCTAATTTTGCACAACTTTTGCAATATCGTGTGTGTCAATATAAAGCTGAACCGTTTCCGGTTCCAGCGGTGTCTGGAGATATGCGGTCAGATTCGTAATAATTGTCTCTGCTGTCAGTTTATCGTTGAAAATACTTGCTGCTTTTTCACCTGTCACAAAATTTATTTCTGCAAAATATTCATATTAACATTTTTCCAATGTAATTCAAGTAATTTTGTAACATTTTTCCAGAATCCAGTTCCCTTTCATCTTCATCTAAAAATTTCATCCAAAAATCCCCCGAAGACACTTCGGGGGATACTACTCCTGGATTCACACTATTTTTAGATACCATATTTTTTCCTTGCAACATCACAAATTGCCATTAAAGCATAATAGTTAACCCGATTAGGGTAATGCACAGCAGGATGATAATAATCAATCACCAATGTATCCTGATTTAGTCCTATTTTAACGTAAATCATTTTCACTTTGCAGTAAATTCCACGATTGCGTAAGGCTTTCCATCCTCTGCGGAAAGTGCTACAGTAACATTCTTCTCTTCCACTTTCACTGCTGGATAAAATACATCTCCAAGCAGAGCCTGCCTTTTGTACTCGGCACGCATCTGATAGATTGCAAAGCCCTCTGGAAGATAATCTGCCGCCATGCGGATATACTGGCAATTATTCACATGATGCTGGGTGTCCAGATGCTGTTCGCATACGATAAAAGTTCTCCTGTTTCACTATATCTTACACGCCCTTTAAAACTATAGCTCATATTGTCTCTCCTTACATTGTCTAGTACATCGTTCAGTCGATTGCAGAACGATGTACTATTTGCAGAGATGTTTCATGACATGATCATTATCTTATATAATATACATAATCTTCTTTTCTAGGTGCTGCTTTTTTTGCCGGTTCTACTGCATAGCCGAGTGCACAGTGACCGATTCCTTCGTATTCTCCTTCAATGCCAAGGTCTGCAAAGATGTTCTTGCCAAAATCAGACTCGAACTCCTCTTTAGCTCTGTGAATCCAGATATTTGCCACGCCGAGACTCTCTGCTGCATTCATCAGGTTGCCCATTACAAGGGAACCATCATACACATGTGTCGGAATTGCCTTATTGGCAAGTACAACAAGAATTACCGGTGCTCCATAGAACGGATCCACGCCTTCCGGTGCACCCATGATCTTGCGGTTCTCTTCCGCAAATTGGTCACGGAGTTCTTTCTTTGTGACTGCAATAATAATCGGAGACTGTTTTCCCATACCGGTTGCGGCATAGGTTCCTGCTCTTAAAATCTGCTGTAATTCATCTTCTGTGATCATATCCGGCTTGAAATTCCGGCAGCTTCTTCTCTCTTCTAGTACTTTTAATGTCTCATTCATGGCTTATTCCTCCGATTTCTATTAAAATGTTTTTATTAATTCTCCATAAAATACTGCATCAGTTCATATTTCAACTGACACCTCTCATAGATTTCTGCCAGCAAAAGTGCTCTTGCCACTAATTTTCGATGATTCTATATCGATCCTTTTTAAATTTGCATAGTCTCCATCGATCGAAACCACTTCGTAATACCATGTCTCCATATATTTTCTCCATTCATTTGTCTTTTCTATCATCTTTATATACATTACATTTTATACTTTTTTGTGCTTATTTTACAAGTAAAAAATATAAGCCTATCGGTCCTATATATTTCCCATAAAATAGCAACTGACCACCGTTTTCTTTACAAAAGAAATTTACAGTGATCAGCTATTATTTTTTATATTCACTTTTTCTCGTCTAAATACTGTTTCGCATCTTTAAAAAATCCTGCTACTATAATACAAATAATAATTCCTATCGGAAATGCTGCAATAATTGCAACTGACTGCAGATTCGACATGGAATTCTCTCTGAATATAAGTGCTATTGGGAATAAGATAAAAAGTACTGCCCAAAATGTACGTACTCGCTTATCTGATACCTCATCACTTCTTAAATGTTTATAAGAATAACATGACACTACCATCGTCAATGCATCAAATGTTGTTGCATAAAACGAAATCATTGTAACTACAAGAACCAAAATAACAAAATTTGCTCCCGGCAATGTATTAAGTATTGTTAATATCACATCTGTTACAGGCTGTCCCTCATTCAGCATTTCAATTGCGTTAATGTTACCCTTCATCTGTTGTGCCAGACCATAATTACCTAACACGATAAATGATGTAAACGAGCCTGCAAGACCATATCCATATGCTCCCAATACAGTATTTTTTATTGTTCGTCCTTTGCTAATTACACCAATAAAAAATGGTGTGGCAATACACCATGCCATCCAATATGCCCAATAGAAGATGCTCCAATTTTGAACAAATGAATTCTCTCTTAGAGGATCCGTCCATGTTGCCATTCCAATAAAATTCTGTATCAGGCTACCAACAGATGAAAATCCTGTTTCCAGTATATATCTGCACTCGCCTCCGCCAAAAAGAACATATGCCAGTAAAAAGAAAAACAAATATGCACATACACTTGCCAGCCTTGCAACACCTTTCATTCCAAACCATACTGTCATTGTGTATACAAATGCAATTACTATCAGAAGAAGTACAGTTAAAACTACTGTATTCGGTATATGAAACACCTGACTGATCGCTGCTGACAGTAATGGACACGAAACTGAAAAAGTTGTTGCTGTTCCTGCTAACAATGCAATCACAGCCAAAAGATCAATTAGTTTCCCACACCATCCGTCTACCAGCTTACCTAATATAGGCCTGCAAGCTTCTGAAAATTTCTGTTTATCTCTTCCCCGAACATGTATCATAAATCCAAATGCTACAGCAAGTACAATGTAAAAGCTCCACGCGATCGGCCCCCAGTGAAACAGGCAATATGTTGGTGCCCATTTCTGCATTCCACCCATCTCTGTAATGTATGGGTCATTTCCATAAAGCATCCACTCGCACAGTGAATAAAACAGAATATCTGCTGCCATCGTTGATGTAAATATCATCGCACCCCATTTAAAGTCACCATATATCGGTTTCTCAATATTTCCAAGTTTTATCTTTCCATATCTTGAGAATGCAATATATATAGAAACTGCGACTGCTCCTACACCAAGAATAATGTAGTACAATCCAAAATCGTTACCAAGGAAAATTCGAACCAGATTTAAAATCTGGCTCGAATTTTCCGGATATACCAAAAATACGATACATAATGCGATTATGATTGCCAGCGGCACAAATAAAATTACTTTATCCAGCTTTTTCCACAAATCTTTTTCCATCTCGCATCTCCTATATCGTTATATTTTGTACTGTCTTATAAATAATTCTATTTGTAAGATAAGACTTTCTCATAAAACAACTCTGCCTGTCTGTGGCATTCTACTAACTGGCGGAATTCATCTTCACGGCTTCCATCTTTCCCTGAAATCATTACTTCAAAATCTGCCGGAAGCTCTAATGGTGCCTTTGCAACATAACTTGCAATCAGATCCCAGTCTAAAATTCCCTGTCCAAGTGTTCCATCCACATTTGGTACCCAATGTCTGTCATAACGAAGTACATTTGCATCGGCCTCATCTGTATCTTCCATATATAATTTATCATCCGGAATAGATTCATTATCCTGCAAATGAGTCGCATACATACGTTTGTAGTATTTTTTCAGGAAATGATATGCATCCTCACGACACATCAAAGATGAGTGCCCGGAATCCCATGCAAAACCGAGGAAATCCGAATCATATCTGTCAAATAACATATCAAACTGTTCATCCTGATACTTCTGAGGTGTACAGATCATATTTTCTAATGCGATACGAACACCTGCTGCTTTTGCATATTCTTTAACCTCATCAAATGACTTAAATACCTGCTCGTAATATCTCTTCTTCTCTTCCGGCTGTTCTTCGAACATCATATACGGGAGCTGCATATGGAGTACCATAACAGATGCATTGATATACGTACACAGATCAATTCTGTTTTTCAGAAGATCTACACCTGCTAATCGTAAATATTCATTCGTAGATGTATAATCCTTACGGATATCTGTTAAACGATAGCGATTTCGATATCTTAACTTTCCGTCCGGTGTATGTACTGTTCGTTTTCCACCTTCTGATGCATGAATACTATGTGCATGAATTCCATAATCTTTTAACACATCTCTGGTCTGGAACATTTCACTTTTACTATATAAATATTCGCCTTCCCAGTTCTGCATCCATTGTGTATGCGTAAAACCTGCGTCGGCAAGATTTTTTATCTGACGCTCAATGTCAATCCAGCTGTGTAAATCACTGTTGTAATCTGTCTCACAGGAACTAAGTAATATCTTTTTCTCCATACCCGATACCTCTTTTAACATTACTTTCTTACCCTATTTATTTAAGCTAATTCATTTATCCCCTCAGCTTCCATTTTAGCTCTTTGTTTTTTATTCAGATAACGTAATACTGCACCACATACAAAACCGATAAGTGACATTACAGCCATTGCGGTAAAGCAATTCTGATATCCACGGAGCGGTGTGCTTGTTCCTGTATATTTATCAACCATATTACCTGATACAGTGTAAAGGAACATCTCCGGTGCGTATGTTACTAATGAAATAACACCAGAAGCGGTTCCTGCCAGACGCTTCGGTACAAACACTTCATCGATTGTTGAGAAATATAATGCTTTAATACTATATAAACATAAACCAAAGCAAAGGAAGTTTGCTACAATAAGTGGAAGTGCTGCTGCACCACCTGTAGGAATCAGTAAATATACTGTTGCAAATACTGCCATTCCAACGAATACATACTGGATAAATTTGATACGGCTTCCAACCTTATCAGAAACAAAACCAGCAACAAAGGAACCGACCATCATCATAAAATAGGTACGTACAATATTTAAATTAGCAACCATAGTATCACTTAATCCATATGCCTCTGAAAGATATGCTGTCAGGTATCCATGGAAAATTAATGCAGAATAGACAATATGTAATGACCTCCACATTGTAGGTTCGTGGATTTACCTGTATAC
>OGFG01001642.1_pt1 | contig 21417 bp, 16 predicted proteins | sample 1570761 | NCBI WGS metagenome assembly OGFG01 (sample SAMEA2581938, study PRJEB24529) | metagenome | biome: Human gut stool | place: China | collected 2011 | reverse complement strand
CACGCCGAGGAAGAGGGCATCATCTTCAAGACCCTGTGCAACCCCGTGGAGATCCATGCCAACGACGAAGGCTTCGTCAAGTCCATCACCTGCGTGGAGATGGAGCTGGGCGAGCCCGATGCTTCCGGCCGCCGCCGCCCCATCGAGAAGAAGGGCAGCGAGTTTGAGCTGGACGTGGACACCGTGATCATGAGCCTGGGCACCAGCCCCAACCCGCTGATCCGCTCCACCACCCCGGGCCTGGAGACCAACAAGCATGGCTGCATCGTCACCGACGGCGACGACGGCAAGACCAGCCGTGACGGCGTGTACGCCGGCGGCGATGCCGTGACCGGTGCCGCCACCGTCATCAAGGCCATGGGTGCCGGCAAGGCAGCCGCCAAGGCCATCCACGAGTACATCCAGAACAAGTAATTGCTGCCGCAAGGCAGTCCCCTCCCCTGTTTCCTCCGGGAAACGGGGGATTTTTTATTTTTCTTTGCAAACGCAAATCTGGGGCGATTCATTTACTTTTGTGATGGTTTTATGATATAATGAACTTAACTTTATAAGGTGCTGCACCGCCTGCGGGCTGCGGCACCGCTTTTGGAGGGAACTGCCCATGCACCCGCTGCTCATTCTGGTACTGGTCTTTGATCTGCTCATCGCCGTGTCCTCGGTGCTGAACCTTGTGAACATGATGCGCGTCAACCTGATGGTGGAGGAGCGCAGGGCCGAGGCGCTGACCGTGCAGCGGGTACGGGTGCAGAAGGCCGCCGCCGGGAAGGGCGGCATCCTGGCTTCCTGGTACGGTGTGTACGCCTGCCCGGCCAAGGACGGCACCGGCGAGTTCACCTCTTCAAATCCCTATGGCAGCGAGGCCGCCGTGCCCGCTTCCACCACCGTGGTGCCCCTCAAGGCCTCCGGTGTGCTGGAGCAGTGCGACATCGCCGCCCACCTGCGCCGCCGCCTTGTCCCGCTGTGGATCACGGCGGCCGCATTCTCGGCTTTGCTGGCGGCTTTCGTCCGCCTCTGAGCAGGCTCTTCCCCCTTCTCGTCTTTTCGGCACACGGCTTTTCCCCTGCGGCCCTCTGACCCACAGGCTGCCGGGGCGCGGTACGATGCCGGGAAAATATAAGTATAAAGGAAGGCAATTATGGAACTACTGAAACTACTCGGCATTGTCATCGTCATCGCTGGCTTTGCACTGAAGCTGGACTCCATTCTGGTCATTCTGGTGGCAGCCGTTGTGACTGCACTGGTTGGCGGTCTGGGCCCGGTCACCCTGCTGGAAACGCTGGGCAGCACCTTTGTGGCAAACCGCAGCATGGCCATCTTCATCATCGTGATGCTGGTCACCGGCACGCTGGAGCGCAACGGCCTGCGTGAAGCAGCCGCTGCCCTGATCGGCAAGTTCAAGGGCGCCACCTCCGGCCTGGTCATCGGCATCTACGGCGTGATGCGCTCGATCTTTGCAGCCTTCAACGTGGGCTTTGGCGGCGTGGCCGGTTTCGTGCGCCCCGTCATCATGCCCATGGCCGAAGGTGCCATTGTAGCACAGGGCCATGAGCCCAATGAGGAGCATGTCGAGGAGCTGAAGGGTATGGCTGCCGGCATGGAGAACATCACCTGGTTCTTCGGTCAGGTCCTGTTCGTGGGCGGCTCCGGCGGCCTGCTGGTGCAGAGCACCCTGGCCGGCCTGGGCATCGAGGTGGAGCTGGCCCAGCTGGCTGCCATCGAAATCCCCGTGTGCATCATTGCCACTGTGGTCGCCATCGTATTCTATGTGATCAAGGATCGCAAGATGATCCAGAAGTACTATAAGTAAGGGAGGACAGAAGAATGAGCTTTTTTATGAGTGCTGATTACAGCCTGTCCACCAAGGTGATGGAGATCATCTACTTTATCATCGGCCTGCTGTGCATCTACTGCGGTGTGAAGAACCTGAAGGATAAGGAGAACCCGGAACCCGTGGGCACCTTTATCTTCTGGGCCGTGCTGGGCGTCGTGCTTGCCCTGGGCCGCTGGCTGCCCGCTCTGGTGAGCGGCATCCTGGTGGTGGTGATGTGCATCCCCGCCATCCTCAAGAAGGTCAAGAAGGGCGCTGTCTCTGCTGCCACCAAGGCCGAGACCGAGGCTACCTATGAGAAGATCGGCATGAAGATCTTTGTCCCCACCCTGAGCATCGGCATGCTGGCCGTCGTCTGCGCCATCACCGGCATGGGCATCGGCCTGTCCGCCCTGAACGGCGTGGCTCTGGGCGTTCTCGTGGCCATCATCCTGCTGATGATCATGAACCGCGACAACAAGCCCTCCACCTTCCTGAACGATTCCGAGCGCATGCTGTCCACCGTGGGCCCCCTGTCCATGCTGCCCATGCTGCTGGCCTGCCTTGGCTCCGTCTTCACCGCTGCCGGTGTCGGCAATGTGATCTCTGACCTGGTCAGCCACATCATCCCCGAGGGCAACGTGAACGCCGGTATCGTGGTGTACGCCATCGGCATGATGCTGTTCACCATGATCATGGGCAACGCCTACGCCGCCATCACCGTGATGACCGTGGGCATCGGCTACCCGTTCGTGCTGGCCCACGGCGCAAACCCGGTGGTCATCGGCATGCTGGCTTTGACCTGCGGCTTCTGCGGCACCCTGTGCACCCCCATGGCTGCAAACTTCAACACCGTGCCCGTGGCACTGCTGGATATGAAGAAGCCCATGGGCGTCATCAAGAATCAGGTTCCTGTCGCCATCATCATGATGGTGGTCCAGATCGTGATGATGATCCTCCTGAAGTGATTTTTTGTTGTTAGATCGAGTGATACAATGGAACAAGCAATTCAGCACGGAGCCGATATCATTATTCGCGACTGGGTCCGGCTCCGTGCAGGCGAACGCATCCTGATCGTATCCAGCCAGAAGTATGCTGTCGAGGTGGCGGCCATGCAGCAAGCCGCACAGGCGGTGGGCAGCGTGGCGGATGTGTTGATGCTGGACGACCTGCACGAGCAGGTGGGCCAGTATTTCGATGACCGCGAGGACGCCTTTGACCCCTACAACGCCGTGATCGGTGCTTCCGAGTATTCCCTCATCACCACACGGGCCGTCAAGCGGGTCATTGCCCGCCGCAACCGGTTTTTGTCGCTGCCGCTGAGCACCAGCAACGGGCAGTCCCTGCTGAGCTACGACTTCCTGAACATGAGCCTGCCCAAAAGCAGGATCATGGCCAGCATCATCATGGCCTGCTACCAGAACGCCAGACACATCCATGTGACCACGGAGCTTGGCACGAACCTGGATTTCAACATCGAGGGGCGTGTGCCCGGCTTCTTCAACGGCTGCTGCCACGACGGCAAGGGCCTTTCCTCTGCCAGCGTGGAAGTGTATGTGGCACCGGTGGAGAGCGACACCAACGGCACCCTGATCCTGGACGGCTCCATGGGCTATATCGGCATCGTGGACAGCCCCGTGCGGGTGGAGCTGCGCGGCGGCCGCATCGTGGAGATCGAGGACAATGCCAGCGGCAGGCGGCTCAAGCAGTTTCTGGCCCGCTTCCACGACCCGGAGAACATGGTGGTGGCGGCGGAGTTTGGCATCGGGCTCAACACCCACTCCCGCTGTGCAGGCAACTGCTACATCGAGGACGAATCCACCTATGGCACCTTCCATATCGGGTTCGGGCGCAACATTGCGCTGGGCGGTGTGCAGGATGCTTCCGGCCATTACGATCTGGTCACCCACGCTCCCTGCATCTATGTGGACAACCGCATGATCATGGATCACGGACAGCTCACCGTTCTGGAGCCGTCCATTTATATCTGAGAATCGAGGCTTTTTACTATGAAAATTCTGCTCACTGGTTTCGACCCCTTTGGCGGCGAGACCGTCAACCCCGCTTTTGAGGCGGTGAAGCTGCTGCCCGACACCATCGCCGGTGCCGAGATCGTCAAGCAGGAAGTGCCCACCGAGTTCATCCGTGCCGGTGAGGTGCTGGAAGCTGCCATTCAGGCAAACCCGCCCGATGTGGTCATCTGCATCGGTCAGGCCGGCGGCCGCTCCGCCATCACCCCGGAAAAGGTGGCCATCAACCTGATGGACGGCCGCATCGCCGACAACGCCGGTTATCAGCCCATCGACGTGACCATCCAGGAGGACGGCGAGACCGCCTACTTCACTTCCCTGCCCGTGAAGGCCATGGTGCAGAACATCAAGGACGCAGGCATCCCCTCCGCCCTGTCCTACACCGCAGGCTCCTATGTGTGCAACTACCTGATGTACACCCTGCTGTACCTCATCGACAAGAAGTACCCCAACATCCGGGGCGGCTTCATCCATGTGCCTTACGCCATGGAGCAGGTGGTCAACAAGCCCCTGGGCACCCCCAGCATGGACCTGCACCAGATCGCCCGCGGCCTGGAGAAGGCCGTGGAGGCCGTTGTGAAGAACGACGCCGACCTGGCTGTGGACATGGGCACCACCCACTGAGCATCCCCGCAGAGCCCTTCAAGGCACCCGCTGTGCATCCGCATGGCGGGTGCTTTTTTGTAATGTTTCTCATGCAGAGTGCAATCGCGTGGGGCTGGCCCGATGGCTTTTGCAAGCGGCATCGCCGCCGGGGTCGCTCCGCTGGGCCAGAGGGTGAGAGGGGTGTTTCGACTCCCCCCTCTCTCCCTCTGGACACCCCTCTCCCCTGGACGGGTTGTGGCTCCCAGCGTATGCTACGGCCCTTGAGTGGGCCTTGCATCCTGCTGGCCACGGCCCCAACAACTCCTCCCTGTTTCTGCCGCAGGCAGCGGTCGTCGTCGTTGCAAAAAAGGGGCTGCTCGCCCCTTTCAGACCCCAAAGAAGTAGGCTCCACCCGAAAATACTGAAGATTCACGCCTGTTCGGCGTGAAGATCTTTTCACCGTATTTTCGGCTTCCGCCGATTTGAAAGGCCCCTCAGTCGCTGCGCGACAGCTCCCCGCAGGGGAGCGGGTTCCGTAAAAGCACCTATTCCCGCTGCGCTTTGGCCGCAGGCCAACAGCAGCCGATGCCACTTCCCGTAACGACCCTTCCCGTGAAAAAGCAAATCCGGCGGGGCCGCAGCCCTGCCGGATTTGCAAAATCTAAAATAATTTTTCCGCTATTTATGCCCAGAGCAAAGCGGAGGGCATTCTAAATCGTTTGCCTTCCAGAGAACAGGCCACTTTCCTTAACGCCCATCCGTGAAAAAGCAAGCCCGGAAAATCCGCAGATTTTCCGGGATTGCATATCTTTAAAAATAATTTTCCGCTGATATTGCCAGAGCAAAGCGGAGGCAATTCCAAATCGTCCTGCTTACTCCGTGATCCGCCCTGCCGCGCTGGTCTCCAAGACCGGATAACCGGTGCGGGTGCAGCGCACAGCGCAGCGGGCGCGGCCTCCGGTGGTGCAGGTGAACAGGGTCAGGTCCCAGGCGTCCTCGTCGCTGGCCGTGATCATTTTTTCGATATCCGTAGGCTGGATGGTCTCCACGTTGGTCACCTCATAGCTCCAGCGCTGGCCGTCCATGTCGGTAAAGTACACCTCGCTGCCCAGGGCCAGCCACTTGATGGGGCTGAAATGCTTGGCGTAGTTGTGGGCGCAGACCACCATGTTGTCAGCGTAGGTGGAGCCGGAGTAGCGGCCCGGGGCCACCTTGAGGCCCGCGTAGCTCCACTCGCTCATCACGGGCAGTTCCAGCCCGATGGACGGGATGGACAGGCAGCCGATGTAGCCCCAGCCGTCGATGTCGGTGACGGTCATCTCCTGCTCCGGGTCCAGCTCCGGCTGGACCACCGGCTCTTCGTCCTTCGTCTTGTCCTCCATGGTCTCGGTCAGGGTCTCTTCCAGCTTGCCCAGGGCGTCCTGCGAAGCCTTGTCGGCGCGGTTGGCGTCCCACTGGTTATAGCCCAGCAGGGCCAGCGCGCCCAGAATGAGCAGGATGCCCACGATCATGCAGGCGCGGCCGATCTTCTGCTTTGTGTTCATGCCAGCGTCTCCTTTCGGTCCAGCACCCAGCCGACGGCAAACAGCAGCACGCCGCTGCAGGCCATGAACGGGATGGGCCAGTTCAGCTGGCCGCTCTGGGGCAGTGCATTGCCGTCCGGGCGGCCCGGAGCCACCGGGTTATCCGGAGTGCCGGGGGCCACGGGGTTGTCCGGGTTGCCGGGGTTCACCGGGTTATCCGGCGTGCCGGGCGACACCGGGCGGTTGGGGTCGTTGGGATTGACCGGCATGTCCGGGGTGTCGGGCTGGGTGGGCTTGTCCGGTTCCGAGGGCTTCTCCGGCTCGGACGGTTTGCCCGGTTCCGAAGGCGTGCTGGGAGTTTCCGGTTCGGGCGGGGTCACCTCCTGCGTGGGCGCGCCCACCTTGGGGGTGGCGTCCACGGTGTAGAGCCAGCCGCTTTCGTCCGCCATGGGCAGCGACACCAGGAAGGAATTGATGGCCTCGTAGCCCTTGGAGTTCTCGGTCTGCACCACGAGGTACAGGCCCAGCGGCAGCGCGTCAAAGGAGACGATGCCCTGCTCGCTGATCTTATGGGTGGTGCCGGCGGCGCGGGCGGGCAGCTTGGCTTCCAGCCTGGAAGCCAGCGTGCTGTCCGTCAGGTCGCCCAGCGCAATGCCGCAGCCCGTAAAGTCGGCGGTGTACACAAAGTGCAGGTCGCCGTTGGTGCGGGCCACGTCCGCCACCTTGTACACGGTGAGTGCGCCGCCCCGCAGGGGGACGTCGTTCTGGTGGTCGTACAGGGTCACGTCCATGCTGCCGGTGCGGCTCAGGTCGATGTTGGCGCTGGCCGCGGGGGCTGCCAGCGCGGGCAGTGCACAGCACACGGCCATGCACAGCGCCAGCAGAAGAGCGGCAAACCGGTTGTTTTTGTTTTGTTTCATGGCTGCTCACTCCTCCTCGTTCTGTTTCCGTTTGCGGACCAGCAGCAGGGCTGCTGCAGCGGCCAGTGCGCCGCCCAGCACCCCGAAGGGTGCCGTGCCCATGCCGCCGGTGGACGGCAGCTCGTAGCCGGTGTAGACGTAGTTCTGCACCGTGATATTGCCGGTCTGCACGCCGTTGTTGGAGATGTACACGTTCCAGTTGCCGGTGGTCTCTTCCTCCACCAGGTAGTGGTACGCATTGCCGTTCTTGTCCTTCAGGGGCAGCTCGTCCCCCGACTTGGACCAGGTCCAGTTGTTGGTCTTGTTCAGGGTAGCTTTCTCGAACGGCTCCTTGCTCTCCACGCTGTCGGTGTAACGCCAGACCTGGATTTCAATATTCTCTGCCGCCGGTTCCACCGGCTGGCGGGTGTCGGCATCCAGCCAGAGCTTGCTGACGGTCAGGTTGCTGTAGCGGTTGGTATACTGGGCCGTGGTGGTCTGGGCGGCACTGCCCACCTGGACGTCCGTGAACAGGATGGTCTTTTCCTCGTCTATCACCGTCTCCTTGCCCGTAGCGGTATCAAAGGCCGTCTGGGGGGTCTCGTTGCTCTTGTGGAACAGCACATAGTGGGGGGTCTCGTCCTTCTGGTAGTTCTGGGGTGCTTTGGTCTCCACGATCTTATACAGCACGTCCGGCTTCAGAGTCTGGGGCCCGCCGTTTTCCAGCACCGTCAGGCTCACCTGGCCCTTTTCGTTGGTGGTGACGGTGCCGTTTACGCCGCCGCTCCAGGGCTGCCATGTCTGGGTTTTCGGATCATACTGCCAGATGGTAAACTCTGCTCCCTGCAATGCCACGCCGGAGTAATCGTCCACCTTGTGGAGCAGGAACTGTCCGGTGGAGGCTGTGGCGGCAGATGCATAGGTAAACTTGATGGAGTCCGAATTGGTGGAGGCCCCATTGCCCAGCTTGACGGTGTTGTCCACGTTGTAATCCTCAGCAGCACTGCCCTGCTTTACATCACATTGGTACACCAGGATCATGGCGGCCTGGTTGGGGATCACCATGTGGAGCCAGCCCTCGTCATCTGCCGGCAGCACCTGGTACAGGTTGCGAGGCACTTCATCCCCTCGGGTCACGGTGTTGGTGGCTGCATCGTACTGGAAGTAATACAGCTTTACAGACGCCGGGTCTCCCCGGACAATGGCACCGTTCTGGGCCTTTACGTCGTCCCACAGCTCAATGGTCGGGGCCTTGTTGGCTTCCACCGACAGGTCCTTCCGGGCCGGGTTCACCACCACCTGGTACTCGATGCGGTCGGTTTTGCCATCCACCAGCTTTCCGGTCTTTTTCAGGGGGTCCACAGTCTTTTCCACCGTGGTGTGGAGGGTCTCGGTAAGCTCGCCCCATTGGGCCGTGTTGGTGTAGATCACCTGGCCCACCGAGGGGTTCTTCCAGCGGGGATCGTCGTCCACGCTCACCTTGTACAGAATGCGGAACTTGTGTTGTTTGTTCTTGCTCAGGTTGTAGTCGCGGATGGTAATGGTCAGCTGCCGGGTGGCTTTCTCGTAGGCCACAGTGGCAGCGGCACCCTTCAACTCGCTGATCTTATCCGGGGCCCCTTCGTCCATGCCGATCGTCACCCAGTCGGTCTTGAACTTGGTGTTTTCCGGCAGGGTATCGGTGATGACGATGTCGGCATCATCCTCGGCAGCGGTCTGCACCACCAGCTGGTAGTGGAGGTTATTGCCGTCGAGTTTACTGTACTGGTAGGTCTGGTCTCCGCTTTGGTAACCAGATTCGTCCTGATCGCTGTTCGCCGACACCCGTTTTTCAAAGCTCTTGTAACTGTGGTAGGTGTCCTCTGCCTCAGCCCTCTGAGAGCTGCCTTGGATGCTGACGCTGTTTTTGTAAGTCCATTTCTCTCCGGTGGGCACATTGCGCTGATCCTCGTGGGTAGGGAGGTCCTTTACCTCCACACGCCGCACCGGGTTGCCATCTGCCTTGTTTATCTGGATGGTAAAGCTCCGCACCCAGGTGGAGGGGTCGTTGGCAGTCACCGTGCCGCCGGTGCCGTCGGCACCGCTGTAATAGGTGACGGCGGTAATGACCCCGGCGTCCTTGGCCTCAGCATAGTTCATGGTGCCACCGTCGTGGAGGGTCAGGGTCAGGCCCTCTTCCAAAGCCTTCTCCAGCTCTGCGGCGTAGGCGTAGTGGGTGTCACTCTGGGTCTGGCCGCTTTCGTTCACAGCATCCTGGAGGGTCTCCACCAGGGTAAAGCTGCTTTCGCCGGCCGCATTGGCGGCAGAGATATCCCATTTGGCCAGGCCCTTGCTGCTGCTGGACAGCTGCTTGCTCAGGGTCCAAGCTCCCTGCCCGATGTTCACGGTATCCGAGGCCTCAAAGGTGTGTTTGCTCTTGGTCTCGATCTGTGCTGTGTTGGTCACCGAGCCGCCGCCCAGGGGGGTGGTGGTCTCAAAGGTGATGGTCAGCTCCGTCCCCGTGAAACTCTCCGGGATGGTATAGCCATTTTGCCGGAATTTCTCTGCCGATATCGTGGTGTTGCCTACTTTTACATCCCCTACGATTTTCACACTGTCTGGCAAGGCATCTGTGATCTTGCAGCCCTGCAGCATATAGGACCCCAGGAAAGAATGGGGTACCTTTACAGTGATCGTCCACTGGATGTGGCCTGTCTTGGGGTCGTACTGGCCGTTCTTCTCAATGCGAGGGGTTTTACATGTGTAGTATGCTTCAGCCTTCTTTTCCTCCCTGTCCCCTGCCTTCGCTGTTGCCGTATTGAAGATCATACCGACACCGTTGGGCATCTTGTCAAAGTCCGCATAGTTCCGCTGAACGTCATAGTACCAGATGTACTTTTCTTCGATCTCCAACGCCGGCAGCGGATCAAGGACCACCTGGGGGTTGCCGTTGCTGTCCTCCTGGATCTTGCAGTCGGGGAACGGCAGGATCTCCGTTTTTGTACCCGAAGCGTCCTCCTTGTAAAGTTTAAAGGAGTTTTTCAGGTAGGTGCCGCCCTTCAGGTAATCACCAGCACTGATTCCACTCTGATTCGTGTTCAGGGTATCCGTAAGGGTCACCGGGTCTTTGGTACCGTTGGTGGTCTCCACCGTCACCATATAATGGTTTATGAAGGTGCCACTTTCCGGATGATTTTCAAAGGCACTCCAATAGCCGGTGTACCCTTTACTGATCTTTATATCTGCCGTTTTCTTCTTGATGATCAGAGTAAAGCCATCTTTAAAGGTAATGTTTTTGTCATTTGCAAAATCATCTGCCCATACTTTCCGGGAGAACTGGAAGGTTCCGGTAAACTCCCGGTTGCCGCTGGCATCCAAACCGGTGAACTTATCACTTTTGTCAAAGGTCAGCTTTGCCAGGCCGTCGGTGTCGATGGTATAGGTGCCAATGACCTTGTTGTTGTCGGTCTCGTCCTTGATATTGCCGGAGGTGGGCTGCTTGGGCTTCATGGCATCCGGCAGCTGGTAGCACAGGGTCCGCCGGTCCGGCGTCAAGGTGCCCGCAGGCAGCTTGTAGGTCACGGTGACCTGCACGTTGGTACCGCTTTCCACTTCATTCCCCACCAGGGGCTCCCAGGAGCCATTGACCTTCTTCTCGAACGCTATCTTAGTGATCCAGGTGGGGTCCAGCATCACCTCCGTATCGGCAGTTTCTGCCAGCAGGGCCGGGGCATCGGGGTCCAGCTGCCGGGCCTCGCCGACCCATTCCACCGTGGCCCCAAAGCCATCCTCATCTTCCAGCAGCGCATAGCTGCCGTCCAGCTCCTCCTGGGAGCCTGCCGGGGCCTCCGGGGCCACAGCGGTGGTCTCGGCGGCATAGGCGCCGGTCACCGAGATGACACTGGTCACGTCGGACATGGCAGCGGGCACCTCGGCCACCTTGCCGTCCACGTTGCCGGAGATCACGGTCAGGGTCCCGGCGTCGGGGTCCACGGCGGACACGACGCCCACCGTCTCGGTGGTCACGGTGCGGGTGTCCACCTGCGGCTCAGAAGCCGTGAGCTGGGCGGCGGTGTCGGGGTCCTCGTCCAGGTCCAGCAGGGCGATGCCATAGGAGCTCTCGTCCACGGCCACCTGCTCGGTGGTGAGGGTGTTGTAGATGACGATATCGCCGGGCCTTGCGGTGGAGCCGTCGGCGTCGGTGAGCCACTGGGAGCCGCGCAGGTCACTGTGCAGGGCCATCACGCCCGCACGCTGGGGCACCACCGTCTGGGGCACACCCGCAAAGTGCAGGCAGTAGGACAGGAACATCACGTCCCAAGCGCCGTAGGGGTTGCCGTACCAGGCACCATAGCGGGAGTAGCCGCGCAGCACCTGCTGGTCCTCCACATCCAGCTTGAAGTTCTTGTCGCTCTGCTGGTAGTCCAGCTGGGACTTTGCCACGGTGAGCAGGTCCTCGGCCCAGTTGCCGTTCAGGGCCACATTGGCCGCGGCCTGCCATTCCTCGGCAGTCTCCACGTCGGCCTGGGTATCGGCCAGGCACTCCACGGTGTGGTGGTGCTCCGGGATGGTGCACACCAGCTCCTCGGTGTAGCAGGCGTCGGTGTGGTGATGCAGCACCGGCTCGTCCGGGGTGGTCTCGGCCGGCTCAGGGGGCAGGTCCACCACGGGGCGGATGGCAGGCATTTCCTGATAGGCGGGGTTGGGTTCCTCCACCAGTTCGCCCTCGTCCAGGCCGCACACCAGCTCATACTCGGTGGTGTAGCAGCTGTCGTCGTGGATATGCTCGAACTCGCCGCAGATGAGCGCACCGTACTCGTCAAAGCAGTCGTCGGTGTGCTCGTGCTCTTCCTGATAGCAGGTCAGCACCCGGTGCTCCTCGTAGCAGGCATCGGTGTGCTCATGGGGCACCCAGATGGTCTCCGGCTCGGTCTGCACCGGCTCTTCCAGCTCTTCCGGCTCTTCCGCGCTGTAGGCGGACACCAGATCGGCGCTGCTGTCCGAAGAGGTGACGGGCGTTTCCGGCTCGCCCTCCTCGTAACCGCAGGTGAGCACTTTTTCGTAGCAGGCCGCCGTGTGCTGGTGCTCCTCGTAGCCGCAGTGGTAGTCGGCAGTCATGGAGATGCCCACCCCATGGAGCTGCCAGTTGACGAACAGGGTGGTGAGCAGGGCCAGCACCAGCATCATGGCCACATAGCGCCGGGCCTGTACATGCTGCCTGCGGAACCGCTCGGTCAACCCGTTGATGATATCCTTCATAGTAAACACGTCCTCTTGGTTCGCTCTGTGCCCTGGCAGCCGCACACCGCTGCAGGCCCACAGAAGAGTCAGTTCATCGTTTGTGCAACAAAAGCGTCACAAAATTGTTCGATACACTGTTATTATACCATTTTAGGGCGTTCGTTTCAACTCAGGGGCGTGCTTTTCCGGCAATAGAATGCACACGATGCGCACCATGCAGGGGGTCAGGGGCAGCCACAGCACCGTGCAGCCCAGATTGAACAGGGTGTGGGCGTTGGCGATCTGCCGGGCCAGCACGGCGCTCTCCGGCCCGTGGGGCGAGACCAGCCGCACCAGCGCGGTGAACTGGGGCAGCAGCAGCCAGCACACCGCTGCCCCGGACAGGTTGAACAGGGCGTGGGCCGCCGCCAGACGTTTGGCGTCCCGGCTCTGCCCCACCGATGCCAGCACCGCCGTGACGGTGGTGCCGATGTTGTCCCCCAACAGCACCGGGATGGCTCCCGCAAGGCCCAGCAGGCACCCGCCGTCCGGCCCGGGGCGGGCGGCCATCTGCTGCAGCACCGCAATGGTGGCGGAGCTGCTCTGCACGGCAAGGGTCATGCCCAGCCCTGCCAGCAGGCCCAGGCCGGGGCGATGCCGCACCCGGGCCATCCACTGCCGGAACACCGGCCCTGCTGCCAACGGCTCCATGGCCTCGGCCATGACCGCGATGCCCTCAAACAGCAGGCCGAAAGCAAACAGCGCCTGCCCGGCTGCGTGCAAACGCCCGCGCCCCGCGAACCAGAGCAGCAGCCCCGCCACCAGCAGCAGATACCGGGCATCCTCCAGCCGGAAGGCCAGCAATTGCGCGGTGACCGTGGTGCCGATGTTGGCTCCGAACACCACCGGCACGGCCCGCTGCAGGGTCAGCAGCCCGGCCCCCACAAGGCCCAGCACCAGCACCGTGACCGCCGAGCTGCTCTGCACCACCGCCGTGACCGCCGCCCCCGTGAGCACCCCGGCCAGCGGGTGGGCCGTGAGCCGGGCAAGGGCCTGCCGCAGGGTGTCCCCCGCCGCCTGCTGCAAAGCGTCCGTGAGGGTGTCCATACTGTATAAGAAAAGTGCCGCCCCGCCGAACAATTGCAGGATCATCCACAAGCGCTGTTCCATGCCCGATGCCCCCTTCGCTTTATGTGTATGCGGGACACAAACGTTTGTGAACTTTTGTGAAACAATCCCTGCAGGGGGTTGCAATCCGGCCTGCAAAAGGCTATTATTGTCAAGCGTTAACAGTTAACAGCTGTTAAGTAATTTTTGAGAGGAGGGATCGCGTGTCTGAGGAATCCACGTTGAGTTTCCGTGGGCTTTGCCGCTACATCCACCGGCTGAGCAAAGCATCCAAGGCCGGCATGAAGGCCGCTCTGGCCGACTGCCCCAAGCGCCACTTCCCCATGCTGGAAGGGCTGCTGGGCTGCATTCGGCTCCATGGACAGGACGGTGCCGTTTATATCTCCGATCTTGTTCAGGAGCTTCATCAACCGCTTCCTGCCATTTCCCGCACGGTGCGGCAGATGGAGCAGGACGGCCTTGTGGAACGCTTTGCCGACCCTGCCGACCGCCGCAAGACGCTGGTGCGTTTCACGCCCAAGGGGTACGAGGCCTGCCGACAGTGCGAGGCTGCTCTGGGGGACTACTTTTCCAGTGTCATGGCCCGGCTGGAGCCGGAACAGCTGGCTCAGATGGAAGCGCTGCGCGGCGCGCTGATGGAAGCCATTCTTGCGGAAAACGCTGCGCGTACCACCAAACCGAAGGGAGAACCAAACCATGACAAAGATCTTTAAGCAGCTGGCCCGTCACTGGGCCGTCTGCCTCGTGGTGTTCGCACTGCTGTTCGTGCAGGCCTATTGCGATCTGTCGCTGCCGGACTACACCAGCAAGATCGTGGACACCGGCATCCAGCAGGGCGGCATCGAAAGCCCCCTGCCCGACACCGTGCGGCAGAGCACCCTGGATGCCCTCTCGCTGCTGATGCGCGAGGAGGACGCCGCTGCCTTCCAGAACGCCTACACCGCCGACGGCGATGTGCTGCGCCTGCGCACCGACCTGACCGCCGACGAGCGCACTGCGCTGGAAGAGGCTGTGACCACGCCGGATATCGTGCTGTATCTGGCGGCCGCCCAGGCAGCCAACACCCCCGCCGGGCAGACCGGCATGGGCATGACCGGCCTTGCGGACCTGCAGGCCTCCGGTGCCGACCGCAATCCCGACACGGAAACCGAGACTGCGGCCCCCACGGCCAAGGACCTGGACACCGTGTGCGGCCAGTTTGCCGCCATGAGCCAGATGCCCGGCTTCCGCCGGGACGCCGTGCAGCAGCAGCTGACCGGTGCCATCGGTCCGCTGGACGACACCGTGGTGGAGAACCTGAAGAGCCAGGCTCTGCTGCTGGTGGGGCTGGAATACGAGGCCCAGGGCATTGCCCACGCTGTGCAGATGCACTATTTATATAAGGTAGGCGGCCAGATGCTGGCCCTGACCCTGCTGATGGTGGCCGTGTCCATCGCGGTGGGCTTCCTGGCCTCCCGCGTGTCCGCCGCCATCGGCCGCGACCTGCGCCGCGAGACCTTCTCCAGCGTCATCCACTTCTCCCATGCGGAGATCGAGAACTTCTCCACCGCGTCCCTCATCACCCGCACCACCAACGACATCCAGCAGGTGCAGTTCGTCTGCGTCATCCTGCTGCGCATGGTGTCCTATGCGCCCATCCTGGGCATCGGCGGTGTGCTCCATGTCGTGCAGGGCAACACCGGCCTTGCCTGGATCATCGTGCTGGACGTGGTCCTGCTGCTCTGCCTCATCGTGTTTCTGATGAACATCGCGATGCCGAAATTCAAGATCATGCAGACCCTTGTGGACAAGCTGAACCTCGTCAGCCGCGAGATCCTGACCGGCGTAATGCCGGTGCGCGCGTTCAGCCGCGAGACCTTCGAGGAAGAGCGCTTTGACAAGGCCAGCAAGGAGCTGATGGGCACCCAGCTGTTCACCAACCGCGCCATGGTCGCCATGATGCCCTTTATGACCCTTATCATGAACGGCACCAGCCTGCTCATCGTCTGGTTCGGCGGCAAGGCCATGGATGCCGGCAACATGCAGGTGGGCGAGATGATCGCCTTCATCACCTACACAATGCAGATCGTCATGTCCTTCCTGATGCTGGCAATGGTGGCCGTGATGCTGCCCCGCGCCGGTGTGGCCGCAGACCGCATCGACGAAGTGTGCCGCACCACCGCTTCCATCCACGACCCCGACGAAGCCGCCGCCCAGCCTGCGCGGGAGCGCAGCCACTGGAACGGTGTGGTGCAATTCGAGGATGTGAGTTTCCGCTTCCCCGGTGCCGACAGCGACGCGCTGGAGCACATCAGCTTTACCGCTGAGCCGGGCCAGACGACCGCCATCATCGGTTCCACCGGCTGCGGCAAATCCACCCTGCTGAACCTCATCCCCCGCTTTTACGATGTGACCAGCGGCAAAGTGACCGTGGACGGGATCGACGTCCGCGACATGCCGCAGGAGACGCTGCACAGCCTGCTGGGCTATGTTCCTCAAAAGGGCATTTTGTTCAGCGGCAGCATTGCAAGCAACCTGAAGTTCGGCGGCGAACAGATCACCGACGCCGACATGAAGAAAGCAGCTGCCATCGCACAGGCCACCGAGTTCATCGACGCCAAGCCCGAAGGCTACGACAGCCCCATCGCGCAGGGCGGCTCCAACGTCTCCGGCGGGCAGAAACAGCGCCTTTCCATTGCGCGCGCCATTGCAAAAGCGCCGCGCATCTATCTGTTTGACGACAGCTTCTCCGCCCTGGACTACAAGACCGATGTGACCCTGCGCCGTGCCCTGAAGGCGGAGACCGGCGACGCCACCGTCATCATCGTGGCACAGCGCATCTCCACGGTGCTCCACGCCAACCAGATCCTGGTCCTCGATGAGGGCCGTCTGGTGGGCCGGGGCACCCACGCCCAGCTGATGGCCTCCTGCCCCGAATATCAGGAGATCGCGCGGAGCCAGCTGAGCCAGAAAGAGCTGGATCTGAAAGACCTGAACACCGGAAAGGAGGAGAAGTAACATGCCGAGACCCGGACGCCAGACGACGGAACGCGCCAAGGATTTCAAGGGTACGCTGCTGCAGCTGCTCAAGACCATGGGCGCCTATAAGATCTCCCTCATCGTCGTCATCGTTTTCGCCATCCTCTCCACCATCTTCAACATCGCAGGCCCGAAGATCCTGGCCAAGGCCACCACGGCCCTTGCCACCGGCTGGATCGCCAGACTGCGCGGCGTTGGCAGCATCGACTTTGGCTACATCGGCAAAATTCTGCTCATCCTGCTGGCCATGTACCTCTGCTCGGCCGCATTCAGCTTCATTCAGGGCTGGCTGATGACCGGCCTTTCGCAGAAGGTGTGCTACGACTTCCGCCGCCAGATCAGCGAGAAGATCGACCGCCTGCCCCTCGCCTACTTTGAGAAGCGCACCGTCGGCGAGGTGCTCTCCCGCATCACCAACGACGTCGATACTCTGGGCCAGAGCCTGAACCAGAGCGTCACCCAGCTCATCACCAGTGTGACCACCATGATCGGTGTGCTCCTCATGATGCTCTCCATCAGCCCCAGAATGACCCTCATCGCCCTGCTCATCCTGCCCGTTTCGCTGGCGCTGGTGCTGCTGGTGGTCAAATTCAGCCAGAAATACTTCAAGGCCCAGCAGGCCACTCTGGGCGTCGTGAACGGCCAGGTGGAGGAAGTCTACTCCGGCCACAACGTCATCAAGGCATTCAACCGCGAAGCCGCTGTGCTGGCCGACTTCAACACCGCGAACGACAAGCTGTTCGAATCCGCCTGGAAGAGCCAGTTCCTCTCCGGCCTGATGCAGCCCATCATGAACTTTGTGGGCAATCTGGGCTATGTAGCCGTGGCCATCGTCGGCAGCGTGTTTGCCGCCAACGGCGTCATCACCATCGGCGACATTCAGGCGTTCATCCAGTATGTCAAGAACTTCACCCAGCCCATCCAGCAGCTCGCGCAGGTGTCGAACATGCTGCAGAGCATGGCCGCTGCGGCGGAGCGCGTCTTCGAGTTCCTGAACGAGCCGGAAGAAGCCCAGCTCGCCGACCCGGCCCGCCGGGCAGACCCCGCCTGCATCGACGGTCAGGTCACCTTTGACCACGTCCGGTTCGGCTATGTGCCCGAAAAGACCATCATCCACAATTTCAGCTGCACCGTAAACCCCGGCGAGAAGGTCGCCATCGTGGGCCCCACCGGCGCGGGCAAGACCACCATGGTCAAGCTGCTGATGCGCTTCTACGACGTGGATTCCGGTTCCATCACCCTGAACGGCCACGATGTGCGCGACTTTGACCGCAGCGCTCTGCGCGAGGGCTTCGGCATGGTGTTGCAGGACACCTGGCTGTTCAAGGGCACCATCATGGAGAACATCCGGTACGGCCGCCTCGATGCCACCGACGAAGAAGTCATCGCCGCTGCCAAAGCCGCCAACGCAGACCACTTCATCCGCACCCTGCCCGGCGGCTACCAGATGGAGCTGAACGAGGATGCTTCCAACGTCAGCCAGGGCCAGAAGCAGCTGCTCACCATCGCCCGCGCCATCCTGGCCGACAACCGCATCCTGATCCTGGATGAGGCCACCAGCAGCGTGGATACCCGCACCGAACAGCGCATCCAGACCGCAATGGACAACCTGATGCGCGGCCGTACCAGCTTCGTCATCGCCCACCGCCTGTCCACCATCCGGGACGCAGACCTCATCCTTGTGATGCGGGACGGCGACATCGTCGAGCAGGGCACCCATGACCAGCTCATCGAAAAGGGCGGCTTCTACGCAGACCTGTACAACAGCCAGTTCGAAGACGTTGTGGAATAAGCCACAGCTCCCTTCTCTGTGAAAATGCCTCAGCTTTCCTTCCAAAAGCTGAGGCATTTTCTTTTGTCTTTGCCGGGCGGATGTGCTATAATTGTTTTCGTTTCTTGAAGTAGGAAAGGAGTCTGGAACTCAATGGAAACTGCAGTCAAGCCCTACGCATTCAGCCGGAAGGTGTTCTGCGAAGGGATGCGGGACGGTGTGCCCATCGCACTGGGGTATTTTGCCGTCTCTTTTTCGCTGGGCATTGCGGCCCGCAACGCGGGCCTGACCCCCATCCAGGGGTTTGTTGCCAGCCTGTTCAACAATGCTTCCGCCGGAGAATATGCGGCGTTTTCGCTCATTGCCGCCGGGGCTACCTATGTGGAAGTGGCCATCATCACCCTCATTGCCAACGCGCGGTATCTGCTGATGAGCTGCGCGCTGGCCCAGCGGTTTGCCCCCGGCACACCCTTCTTCCACCGGCTCATCATCGGCTACGATGTTACCGATGAGCTGTTCGGCATCACCATCGCACGGCCCGGCTACCTGAACCCGTTTTACACCTACGGTGCCATCGCACTGGCGGCACCGGCCTGGGCCATGGGCACCGCGCTGGGCATCGTGGCAGGCAACCTGCTGCCCCTGCGGGCCGTCAGCGCTCTGAGCGTCGCGCTCTACGGCATGTTCCTTGCCATCATCATCCCCCCGGCCCGGAAGAACAGGGTCGTGGCCGTTCTGGTGGCGCTGAGCTTTGCTCTCAGCTTTGTCTGCAATTACCTGCCGGGCATCGCGTCGCTCTCCGACGGCACCCGCACCATCCTGCTCACGGTGCTCATCTCCTGCGGGGCGGCAGTGCTGTTCCCGGTTCCCACGCAAGCTGAGGAGGCCGAACAATGACATACAACAATTGGGTCTACATCGCCGTGATGGCGGCGGTCTCCTACGCCATCCGCGTTCTGCCGCTGACGCTCATCCGCAAGCCCATCCAGAATCGGTTCATCCAGTCGTTCCTGTTTTATGTGCCCTATGTGACGCTGGCTGTGATGACCTTTCCGGCCATCGTCAACGCCACCCAGAGCCCTCTGGCCGGTGCGGCGGCGCTGGTGGTGGGCATCGCCGCCGCCTGGTTCGGGGCCAGCCTGTTCCAGGTGTCGGTCGCCTGCTGCGCCGTGGTATTTGTTCTGGAATTGTTTTTGGTACGGTGATGAAGATGCAGAAGATCCTTGTTTCCGGTGCGGGCGGCTTTGTCGGGGCCCGCGTGATGCAGCAATGGCGTGAAAAAGCAGAGCTTCTTGCGTTTCCGCGCGGGTTTCTGGCGGCGGCCACGCAGGAAGACCTCTGCCGTTTTGCTGCACAGGTGCAGCCGGACGTTGTACTGCATCTGGCCGCGCTCTCTGACACCGGCTACTGCCAGCAGCACCCGGAAGACTCCCGCCGCGCCAATGTGGACGTGCCGCTCTGGATGGCGCAGGCCGCGGCCGAGACCGGTGCGAAACTCGTGGCGTTCAGCTCCGATCAGGTGTATTCCGGGGCGGCACAGGAAGGCCCCCTGCCCGAAACGCTGTCCCTTTCCCCTTCCAACATTTACGGGCAGCACAAGCTGGAAGCCGAGCAGCGGGTGCTGGAAGTCCTGCCGGACGCCGTGTTTCTGCGGGTACCCTGGATGTACGACCTGCCCGGCTATCAGCTGCCCATCCGGGGCAATCTGCCGCTGAATCTGCTGCGGGCCGCTCTGCGTAGGACGCCGGTGCAGTTTTCCGCCCACGACTGGCGGGGCATCAGCTTTGTGCGGGAGGTCATCGGGAACCTGTACCCGGCGCTCTCCCTGCCCGGCGGTGTGTACAACTTTGGCAGCGACAACGACCGCAGCATGGTCGAGACCGCACGGCAGTTCGCGGAATTGCTGGGCATTTCCGTTGCCATCGAGATCACCGACTGGCACCGCAACCTGCGGATGGATGGCTGCAAAGCCGCCGCGCAGGGCATCACCTTCTGCTCCACGCAGGAGGGGTTTGCGCGGTGCCTGAAGGAGTATAACCTCTCAGGCGGGCCACGATGACAGCCTATTCTTGGAGGATAGGCTGTTCTTCGTACAACCTGTCCGTCATCTTCGGTGACACCTCTCCTTGTAGGAGAGGCTTTGGCATTCCACAGACTTCGCCGCTTCGGAAGAGGGTTCATCCTCCCATCGGCTGGTATTTCTGCAAAATGGTATGCAGGCCAAGCTCCCGCGCCTGAGCCAGCAGATAGCGGTAGCGACACAGCAGAGCCTGTCGCTCGTAGATGTGCTGTTCGATGAGGTCAGTGTCCACCTCCAGGTCAAACATCATCTCGTTCTGGCGCAGGCAGAACAGGCACTCTTTCAGTTCCTCTTCCAGTTCCGGGTGGTAGCGTTCATGTTCCGTATCCCGCGGGATGCGGTCGGACAACAAGGTTTTTTCTTTTTGCGCAGACTGTGCCATCGTGGTTCCTCCTCTTTGTGCATCTTTGCTTCTACTGATTTCCAGTATATGCAAAGAAAGTGAGAAGGATGACGGTTGATGGAGTCCCGCCATAAGAAATCGTCTACCTCCCCGACGACTCTGCCCCATTGCTCTGACATTTCAAAATGTTCCGCGAAAGACCGTCTTTTTTCAAGATTTTGCAAAAAAGTTTGAAAAAGTGCTTGACAACTCCGGGTTTTTCCCGTATAATAGTACACGTTGAGCGGCTCACGAGCCAAACAACAAAGCAGATCTTGGGGATTTGCATAGTGGTAGTGCGGTAGACTCTGACTCTACTTGTGGGAGTTCGATTCTCTCATCCCCAACCAAAAAAGAACCAGTCGAACATGTTCGACTGGTTCTTTTTTCTCTTTGTTTCCCCTATGAACAGAAGCGCTCCGCTTTAGATTTACAGCATCTGTACAGAAGCCGCAAATCGAGACAGCGGTAATTACCCCTTGCCCGCCCCTGTTCAGGACAGCTTGATCTTCAGGTCAGCCAGCAGATTCACGGCTTCCGGCAGTGAAAATCTTGCATCTTTCAGGCGGCTGCCCAGAATATCCACCTTATATCCGATGGCATCCCGGAAATCCGCCTTGCGGCAGGTTTTCCTCTCGCAATCCGGGGTGGGTTGTGGTATACTGGAGCAGAATCCGGAAATCATCCTTTGAAACGAGGTACCCCCATGGAGATCATCATTCATCAGGCCATCCTGCATGTGCTGGACACCACCCTCGACGCCCCGGTGCTCAGCGGCAGCTGCATGGAGCCTACCGCCGAAAAAACGGCCTATTTGCAGAACCACATCGAAAAGCTGCTGGCCAGTGACGACATCCGCCAGTGCCGCCCCCTGCCGGACTCGGCCTTCAAAAACGAGCTGGAGCACAACCAGGACTTCGTGGACCTGTCCTGCCGTATCGCGGGGGTGCTGTTCGATTACATGCACGCCCACACCACCATCCCCGGTGCCGACC
>OGFG01001626.1_pt1 | contig 21511 bp, 16 predicted proteins | sample 1570761 | NCBI WGS metagenome assembly OGFG01 (sample SAMEA2581938, study PRJEB24529) | metagenome | biome: Human gut stool | place: China | collected 2011 | reverse complement strand
TGGTGTTTGAGACCAGCGCGTCTACCTATTCCGCCATCTGGGCATCTTTTCGATTGCGAGTGCAAAGGTAGTACATCTTTTTGTTATTTCCAAATAAAAATCACTTTTTTCAGAGAAAAAGTTCAGTTTTCTTTTAAAATCGGGGCTTTTTTTACTTTTTGATATAGTCTCCGGCCAGACTGCCGCCTCCACCGCAGAAGTACATCAGGTCGTAGCGTTCATCAAATTTAGAAGTAAATACATTCAGACCGTTGCCTTCGTTGGTCGGACGGATTACCATAGTGGAGCTCATTTCCGGATTCACCTGCTGCAAGTCCACTTCAATCTGATTGTTGATGATACGTCCTTTGCCGGTGAACTCACATCCTTTTCCCTTGCCTCCGGTTTGTGCAATGGTTACCAGAACTTCATTGTTTTCGCCGGGGGCAATCGTCAGTGTCTGTGCGTACGCATCCTTTTCTTCACCACCTTGCGTATAGCTACCTTCAAAGTTCTTTATGGTGAGCGGTTGTTTTTTCAGCAGTACATTCTCGCTCTTCACAATATTGTCTTCGCCGATCAGAGCAATCTGTTCGTCGGGAAGTACTTTGAAACTAAGCGTTTCCTGTACCGGAACAGAGTCATTACTGCTGGTTTTAACGACAAACGTGCTGTCCTGATAAGACCAGGTGCCGTATTCTGTTTCCGAGGTACCGTCTGAATCCAGATACAGGCGTGTGATGGCAGCCGTGCTGTCGGGCATGAAGGTCACTTTGGTTTCTATTCCCGGACAGTCGCCGCAAGGCAGAGTACCCTGAAACAGGCACAGATAATCGGTCGGTACGACATCCTGTTCCCCGTTCTGTTTGTTCTTGTTGTTGCAGGCTGCCAGTCCTACACTCAGTAAGGCTACGGCAGCAAATTGAATTAATCCCTTTGTTTTCATTGTTTTCTTATGAGATAATAATTGGTATTTATGATGCCCTTGGTTTTGGATGCAAAAATAGAGAGATTTATCAGATAGAAAAGGGAGTGATGTGTGATTTACGTTTTTTTGTCTATTCCCGTGGCTCTTCTGAAATATTGTTTCTCAGTTACTTATGTCTGATCAAAAAGACTAGAAGGCGCAGTAGGGCGAAAGCCTGTCCAGATCTTTCTCCGTAAACTCTTCATAGAGCGACAGGTCGTTGAGGCTTTTCAGCGCTCCGTATTTCCGTCTGTGTTCCAGTATGACACGGCATTGGTAAAAATTCAGATACGGATGCCGGCGAAGTTCTGTCAAGGACGCCTTGTTGATATTTATCTTTTTCACTCCCTCTGTGCTTCGAACGACGAACCACGGGAGCAGACTGTCCGGCAGATGGTTTATTTCCAGAAGCTGGTTTACGGACACATAGCCTCCGAGCTGTTCGCGGCGGCGCACAATCATGATGGCAAATCCGTTGCCGATGCCCGGTATTCTTTTCAGCAGTGCCGTATCGGCCGTGTTGAGGTCTACCAGAGTCTTTTCCCGGAACTTGTTGCTTTGATACACCGGGAACTCTTTTTTGAGAGAATCCGGCGCTTTATGTTCCAGATAGCGGTATTCCGGAGCAATGTTTACCAGCGGGAGCAGATGATTGAGCTGTTCGCTGGTCATACCGTAAATCCGGCTCAGGTCCTCTTTCTGATGGAATCGTCCTCCCTTGGCCCGGTACTTATAGATATTGCGTACCTGCCAGGGAGAGAAGCCCAGGGCCAGCAGTTGGGTAGAGTCGGCCGTATTCGGGTCGAATGCGAAAGAAGCCTTCTCCTGGACCGGTACTGCATAATAGGTTTCCTTTCTCCGGACTTTTGTCGGTTTGTCGGTTATGCTTTGTCGGCACAGTTTCCTGTAATACCTGCGTTCCGTTTCGGAGAGCTGCCGGCTGGTCTCCTGATGGCTTCGCGAAAGATAAAACAGGCAGCCGAAGGTAATCAGGGCCGTGCACAGGCTGAATGCAAAAAGGACCTTTCTGTCTGCGCGGGGCAGATAGAAAAGGTCCTTTATCTTGTTTTGCAATAGTCTGTATGTCCTTTTATTTAACCAGCTCATTCACAAATATAGTCATAATTGCGATTGGGGCAAAGTATTTCAAGAGGAATATATACAGTTTGAAAAGCGGCATCCGGATGGTGCCGTAGTTGGTCACCTCATCGCGCACGATTTTCCGTTCGAGATACCAACCCGTAAAGATGGCGATCAGCATACCGCTCAGCGGCATCAGGAACTTGGCTGAAACGAAATCGAACAGGTCGAACAGATTCATGTCAAATAAGGTTGCGCCTTTCAGTACTCCGAACGACAGGGCGCAGAGAATACCCAGCAGGGTGCACGATACCGTAACGATATAGGCACCGGTCTTGCGGGTGAGTTTGAACCGCTCGTGGATATAGGCTGTAACAACTTCGTGCAGCGAGATGGTAGAAGTCAGGGCTGCCAGAACCAGAAGCACATAGAACATCACCGAGAAGATATAGCCCAGAACCGGTGCGTTGTGGAAAGCGATGTTGAATACATTGGGCAGAGTGACGAACACCAGACTCGGGCCGGCATCCACCGAAAGTCCCGGAACGGAGTAAACAGCCGGGAAGATGATGATTCCCGCCATGACAGCCACCATCGTGTCGATGGCTCCCACACTGGCAGCAGTGCGCAGCAGGTTGGTGTCCCGTCCGAAATATGATGCGTAAGTACACAGACATCCCATTCCCAGACTCATGGAGAAGAAAGCCTGTCCCATAGCGCTCAAAACCACTTTGGTGGTGATTTTCGAGAAATCCGGTTTCAGCAGGAAGTTCAGTCCCTCGCTGGCTCCGGGCATGGAGAAGGCGCAAATCACCAGAACACAGATGATGAACAGCAACAGCGGCATCATCACCTTGGAGAATTTTTCAATACCCTCGGTCACTCCACGGATAATCACCACATGGGTGAGCAGCATGAAGAGGATGACATAGAGGGAGGATTTCCACGGGTTGCTGACAAAGTCATTGAAGAATCCCGTATAATCCGTGCCCTGTGAAAAACTGTTTGTAGCGGCAGCTACCGTATATTCCAGAGTCCATCCGGCCACGACCACATAATAGCTCAGGATCAGAAAGGCGGAAAATACGCCCATGAGTCCCACCAGATGCCATTTGGTGCCGGGAGCCAGTTTCTGATAGGCTGAGGCCGTGTTGGCTTGTGAACGTCTGCCGATCAGAAATTCCGATACCATGACGGGCAAGCCCAGAAAAACGATACACAGCAGATATACCAGCAGGAAGGCGGCACCACCGTTTGAACCCAGTTCGCTGGGGAAGCGCCAGATATTGCCTAAACCGACAGCAGAACCTGCCGAGGCCAGTATGACTCCGATTTTACTCCCAAAGTTTGCTCTTTCATTAACAGACATAAAAATGTTAGTTTTTAGTTAAACATGACAATTGGTTGCAAAAGTATAGAAAATAAACGTATTTTTGAACCGAATTTGAATAAAACAGTGTATTATGATAACAAATTTACTTAAAAGTTACCCGTTGAGCGTATTGCTGGTAGTGGTAATCTGGTTTCTGTGTATGTTTACTCCCCCGCATACCGGGCTGGAGGAGGTGCGTTATATCGACAAGTGGACGCATCTGGTGATGTATGGTGGTTTCTGCTCGGTCATCTGGTGGGAATATCTGCGCCGCCACAGCAGTCTGTTCTGGGGGCGTATTGTCTTATGGGCCGTACTGGCTCCGGCGCTGATGAGCGGTATCATCGAACTGGCACAGGCTTATTGCACCACCACCCGTTCGGGCGAGTGGCTCGATTTTGCGGCAAACAGTGTGGGCGTGCTTCTGGGCAATCTGATCGGCTATGGGGTGCTGCGCCCTATCCTGTGGAAAAGACGTCGTAAATTCAGACGCTGACCCATGCGGGCGTAGGAAAATAAAAAGTAGAAAACATTTGTTTTTACGCGCTCTTTTCCGTATTTTTGAATCTGGTAAAAGGATTTTTAATTCAAAAAGTAGAAATTATGATCAGATTAAATGTATTTATTCAGGTAGAAGAAGCCAAGAAGGCAGAATTGGTAAGCGCAGCCAAGGAACTGGTTGCCGCATCAGTAAAGGATCAGGGTTGCATTGCATACGACCTGTTCCAGAGCGAGACCCGTGCAGATGTGTTGATGATTTGCGAAACATGGACTGACGAAGAAGCCCTGAAGGCTCACGAGCAGAGCGCACACTTCACCACTCTAGTGCCTCGCATGCAGGCTTTGGCAGCCATGAAGATTGAGAAATTCAATTTCTAGACAATAATTCCAAGCGAAAGAAAAAGGGTCATCCGCCGGTGTGCCGGCAGGATGACCCTTTTGTTATGAAGATATTCTTTTAGGAAATGCGCAGTTCGTGCATGCAGGCTTCCACCTCGGTGATGCTGCCCATGTGTTTGCCCAGATCGTCCGACAGCTTGATGCATTCGCGCCACTGCTGGTTGGCGTTCATGCGGCAGCGGCTCAGCTTCATGACGATATTGGCCGGAGCATAGCCGGTGTCGTTCGTCAGGTTGGTACCGATACCGAAAGAGCAGCGGATGCGTCCCTTGCAGTAGCGGAACAGCTCCAGGGCCTTGGGGAAATCCAGCGCGTTGCTGAAGATGATGGTTTTGGTGGTCGGGTCGATGCCCAATTCCTGATAACGCTTGATGAGCTGGTCTACAAACTGGAATTCGTCTCCCGAGTCACAGCGCACGCCGTCGAACAGTTTGGCCTGCTTGCGGCTGAAATTGCTCAGGAAGGATTCCGAGGTATAAGTGTCCGAGAGGGCAGTACCCAAATCACCGTCATACACATTCACCCAGTTTTCCAAAGCCATATAGTTGGCATGTTTGTAGCCGAACTGGGCTCCGTGGAACATGAACCATTCGTGCGGATGCGTTCCCATGGGGCGCATGTTGTATTTCATGGCCAGATAGCAGTTCGAAGTGCCTGTACAGTAGCGGGCCTGCTTCTTGAGCTCCTTGATGACCGTTTCGTGCACTTCCTTGGAGAAGCGGCGGCGGGTGCCGAATTCCGAGAACGGCAGGGCATTGTCGTTGGACAAGGTGATCTTGGGAGCCAGTTTTTCCTTGACCACTTCCAGATCGACCGATTTATGTTCGAATTTGTTTTTCACTTCAGAGATGATGGCCAGCAGAGGCACCTCATAGAGGGTGACTTTATACAACAGGTCGGTCACTTCGAGATGCAGATGCCCTTCGGCATCCAGCTCCATGCAGATCTTTTCCGGATTGAAGCGGAAGGAAGCGAGCCATTCCCAGTAAACTGGAGGCAGGAAACGGCAGTGGTGTGTCATGAACTCCTGCTCTTCGCTGGTGAGCTTCACCTCGCGGAGTTTTTCGATTTCTTTTTTAACGGCCTTGAGAAAATCCTCGGAGTAGACAGTCTGGTCCCGGTCCTGAAAGGTGAATGTGCCTTCGGCGTATGGAAACAGCTTGATATAGGCATACGAAGTGGTGAACTTGTATAAGTCCGTATCTAAAATGTTTTGTATAATCATATTTGCTGCGTTGTGTTTCTAATTTCTTTTTGACTACGTAAAGATAATCTTTGTCCTTGTAAATCTCTTCTTTTCGTAGAACTTTTTTTATATTTGTCGTGAATAAAACTGAAAAACCGATAAAATAACACGATGATGAGGAAATTTTTTCTGTTGCTTTTACTAAGTTTCTCCACTTGTTTTCTGTATGCCATAGACTATACGGTGCGCGGCCGTGTCATCGAACAGCAGTCGCGTCAGCCGGTTATGGACGCCTATGTCTGGCTGGCCGGAAAAGACACCCTGCGCACCATGACCGATTCTTTGGGCTGCTTTACTTTGGAGCAGGTGCCCCCGGGTATCTTTCATTTCATGGTGACCTGTATTGGTTATGAACCGGTGCGTACCTCCGAGTATCAGATCTCGGCCACTACGCCGTTTATCGAAATCGAACTGAAGGAAGATACGCGCTTCATTCAGGATGTGACGGTGCGCCCTGGCCTGTTTCGCCGCAGCACGGAGAGTCCCGTCAGCATGAATGTCATTTCTACCCGTGAGATAGAGAAGAGTCCCGGAAGCAACCGCGATGTATCCCGTATAGTGCGCAACTATCCCGGTGTGTCGTTTTCTCCCATCGGTTACCGCAACGATTTGATTGTGCGCGGTGGTGGTCCTTCGGAGAACCGTTTCTTTATGGATGGCATCGAGATTCCCAATATCAACCATTTTGCCACTCTGGGTGCTTCAGGCGGACCGGTGAGCATTGTCAATGCCGACCTGATTCGTGACATCAACTTCTACACCGGAGCCTTTCCGGCAGCACGGGCCGGAGCCATGAGCTCGGTGCTCGATTTCCGTCTGCGCGACGGAGATCCGGAGAAGCAGACGTTCAAGGCTACCCTGGGTGCTTCGGAAGTGTCGCTCAGCGGAAGTGGCCACTTCACTGACCGCACCACCTATCTGTTTTCCGTGCGCCAGTCGTATCTGCAAATGCTGTTCAAGTTGCTGGGACTGCCTTTCCTGCCGAATTATATCGACGGACAGGTGAAAATAAAATCCCGCCTGAAGAACAATGACGAACTGATGTTCATGGCCCTTACCGGTGTGGACCGCATGAAGCTCAATACCGACGAGGACGGGGAGATGGCGCAATATATGCTCAGCTATCTGCCGGAAATCAATCAGGAGACCTTTACGGTGGGAGCCACTTACAAGCATTATGCCGGAAGCCATGTGCAGACCTATACGCTGAGCCATAACTATCTGAACAACCGAAACCTGAAGTTTGTCAACAATGATGATTCCCGACCGGAGAACAAGACACTTGACCTGAAGGCCGTGGAGCAGAAAACCACAGCCAAGGTGGAAAACAGAAGCTTTTCCGGAAGCTGGACCCTGAAAGAGGGTGTGGAGCTGAACAATTATCTTTATGACAACAACACCTTTCAGCGCCTGTATCAGCAGCAGAGCCAGGAAAACCTGTATGAAACATCGCTCGACCTGCTGGCCTGGGGACTTTATGTGTCCGGTGACTATGCTCCGGCAGACAGCAAGTTCTCGGCATCGGCAGGCATCCGCTTCGATGGTAACAACTATTCGCCGAAAATGCTGCGTCTGTGGAATCAGGTTTCACCCCGCGCTTCCATGCGCTACGCCTTCAATCCGCACTGGTCGCTCGGTCTGTCGGCCGGATGGTATGCCCAGTTGCCCCCTTTCTCGGCTCTGGGATTCAAGAATACGGAGGGTGATTATGTCAATAAGGCGCTCGATTATATGCACGTAGCCCAGTCGGCCTTGGGTGTGGAATGGCGCATGAACCAGAACTTCTCGCTTTCGGTAGAAGGATTCTATAAGTATTACACCGACATCCCTCTGTCTGTAGCCGACGGGATTCCTTTGGCCTGCAAGGGAGCCGACTATGGTTCGGTGGGTAACGAAGCGCTGGTTTCCGAGGCCCGCGGACGGGCTTATGGTGTGGAGGCACTGTTCCGGTATTCCATTCCCGAACGCCTGAATCTGACTGCTTCCTTTACCGCCTACAAAAGTGAATATCAGGCTTCGCCCGGCGAGGAGTATATCGCTTCGGCCTGGGACAACCGTTACATTCTGAATGTGGGCGGCACGTATGATTTTCCCAAACAGTGGAGTCTGGGCATGCGCTGCAGCGTAATCGGTGGTGCGCCGTACACGCCTTATGATCTGGAAAAGTCGGAACTGGTTTCGGCCTGGGATGTTTCCGGTCGCCCTTATCTGGATTACGACCGCTATAACAGTGAGCGTTATTCCAGCTTTGCACAAGTGGATCTCCGTCTGGACAAGGATTTCTATTTCAAGAAATGGCGTCTGGGTTTCTATATCGACATACAGAATGTGTTCAACAGCAGTCTGAAACAGCCGGATGCGTGGATCAGTACCGGAGAAATAGTCAATCCGGACGCCCCGAAGGAAGAGCAGCGTTATCGCCTGAAACCGATCAAGATGGAAAGTGGCAATCTGGTGCCGACACTCGGACTGACGGTGGAGTTCTGAAAAAGATTGTGATAAAATGAAAAAGTCATTGTGATGATTTTCCAAAATCATCACAATGACTTTTAAGAATAAAGAAAAGGAGTTGTATCGGTGTTTCGATGCAACTCCTTTTGGTATAGGATTACTTCTTGTTCTTGTTGACCATGGCGTCGATAACTGCTACAGCCGTAAGGTTCACGATGTCGCGTACAGAGCTTTCAAAGTCTGTAAAGTGGATCGGTTTGTTCAATCCCATCTGGATCGGTCCGATAAATTCGGTTCCCTCTTCGGCCATAGTCTGCAATAGCTGATAAGAAGCGTTGGCAGAAGACAGGTTCGGGAATACCAGAGTATTGACCTCCTTGCCGGTGAGACGGGTGAACGGATACTTCTGGTCGCGTAGCTTGTTGTTCATGGCGAACTTCACCTGCATCTCGCCGTCGATCGGCAATTCCGGATATTGGGCCTGCATGTATTCGATGGCCTTGTGCACGGTAGCCGGGCTTCCGATCTGGTCAGAACCGAAGTTTGAGTAAGACAGCATGGCAATGACCGGCTCATGGTTGAAGAAATGTACCTTGTCGGCAGCCAGACGGGCCACGTCAATCAGTGTTTCTGTGTCCGGATGACGGTTGATCAGCGTATCGGCCAGGAAGAAGGTTCCCTTCTTGGAGTTGATGATGTGCATGGTGCCGAAGTGATTGTATTCCGGCTGGATGCCGATCACTTCCTTGGCCACCTTGATGGTGTTGGAGTACTTGGTATACAGACCGGTGATGAAGGCATCCGCCTCTCCTGTTTCCACCATCATCATACCAAAGTAGTTACGCTCGTACATCTTGTCGATCGCTTCGTCCAGCGTATATCCTGCTCTCTGGTTCTTTTCAGTCAGAATCTTGGCATAACGCTCTCTTCTCTCAGACTCACGGTCGTGACGCAGATTGACAATCTCAATGCCTTCCAGATTCAGATCCAGTTCGTTGGCCAGATTCTGGATGCGCTCTTCGTTACCCAGAATAATCGGGAAGCAAATGCCTTCGGCCTTAGCCTCTACGGCAGCCTTCAACATGTTCGGGTGTGTACCCTCGGCAAACACCACGCGCTGCGGGCTTCTCTTGGCCAGAGCGTGCAGCTGACGGGTCAGTTTGGATTCGTAACCCATCAGTTCTTTCAGCTTCTGCTTGTACTCATCCCAGTTGGAGATGGTCTTGCGGGCCACACCAGACTCGATGGCTGCCTTGGCAACTGCCATAGATACTTCGGTGATGAGGCGTGGGTCTACCGGTTTCGGAATGAAATATTTCGGACCGAAGGTGAGACGGTGTTCGTGGTAAGCCTCGTTTACGGCATCCGGAACCGGCTGCTTGGCCAGGTTGGCGATAGCACGTACGGCGGCCAGCTTCATCTCTTCGTTGATGGCGGTGGCACTGGTGTCCAACGCGCCGCGGAAGATATATGGGAACCCGATTACGTTGTTAATCTGGTTCGGATAGTCAGAACGTCCTGTAGCAATCAATACGTCCGGGCGTGAAGCAACGGCATCTTCGTAAGAGATTTCAGGCACCGGATTGGCCAGTGCGAAGACAATAGGTGACGGAGCCATGCTGCGCACCATGTCCTGGCTCAGCACATTGCCGCGTGACAGGCCCAAGAATACGTCGGCATCCTTGATGGCCTCTTCCAGAGTATGGATATCTGTACGGCTGGTGGCAAAGTAACGCTTCTGCTCGTTCAGGTCTGTTCTGTCCTGAGAAATGACTCCCTTGCTGTCCAGCATCACGATATTCTCCAGGCGTGCACCGAGAGAGATATACAGCTTGGTGCAGGAAACAGCCGATGCACCAGCACCGTTGACCACAATCTTTACATCCTCTATTTTCTTTCCGGCCACCTCGAGGGCGTTCAGCAGTCCGGCACTGGAAATGATGGCCGTACCGTGCTGGTCGTCGTGCATCACCGGGATGTCCAGTTCCTCTTTCAGGCGACGTTCGATTTCAAAGCACTCAGGAGCCTTGATGTCTTCCAGATTGATACCTCCGAAGGTAGGAGCAATGGCCTTGACAGCCTGAATGAACTTCTCCGGATCTTTCTCGTTCACTTCGATGTCGAACACATCGATTCCGGCATAGATCTTGAAGAGCAGTCCTTTTCCTTCCATCACCGGTTTGCCGGCCAGAGCGCCGATATCGCCCAGTCCGAGCACGGCTGTACCGTTGGAAATAACGGCCACGAGGTTTCCTTTGGCGGTGTACTTATAAGCGTCTTGCGGATTCTTTTCAATTTCCAGACAAGGTTCTGCCACGCCCGGTGAATAGGCCAGCGAGAGATCCTGTTGTGTGCTATAAGGCTTTGTCGGTACCACTTCTATTTTTCCGGGTTTCCCCTGGCAGTGGTAGTTCAGAGCCATTTCTTTTGTAATTTTAGTCATTGTGTATGTATTTTAATCTTGATGTTTAGTTCTCTGCAAAGATATAAATAAAATCTGTTCATCGGCTATGGAATATTATAAAAACCCCGCGGTCTGCTGATTTTGTTTATTTGTTTCGGAAAACCTTGACAGGTTTCATGAATTTTCTGTATGTTTGTATTTAGAATCAAACGTAAAGGAATATGTTGGTAAAGATTTATCCGGAGAACCCGAATCCGCGTGAGGTGGACCGGGTGGTAAAAGTGTTGCGTGATGGCGGACTGATCATTTATCCTACGGATACGGTCTATGCTATCGGCTGTGATGCATTGAATGTGCGTGCCGTGGAGCGCATCTGTAAGATGAAAGGCGTAAATCCCCAGAAGAGTAACCTGTCCATTATCTGTTCCGATTTCTCGAATCTGAGCGAATATGCGCGGGTGAGCAATGCTGCCTACAAACTGATGAAACGCAATCTGCCCGGGCCGTTTACTTTTATTCTGCCCACCAGCAGCCGTCTGCCCAAAATCTATAAAGACCGTAAGGAGGTGGGAGTGCGTGTGCCCGACAATAACATCATCCTGACTCTGGTCCGCGAGTTGGGAAACCCTATTCTGACCATGTCGGTACACGATGATGACGAGGTTGTGGAGTATTCTACCGATCCGGAACTGATACATGAGAAGTACCAGCAGGAAGTGGATCTGGTGATTGACGGTGGTTATGGGGCACTGGAGCCTTCAACGGTGGTCAGCTGCCTGGATGATGATTTTGAGATTGTGCGTCAGGGCAAGGGAGAATTGCTCTGAGCCTGGCGTCCGAAAATAGGAAACCCTCCTTCGAGGCCGTTGTCGGTTCGAAGGAGGGTTTATTTTGTCAATGTTTAGGAGAACTCTTCTCCCAGTTTCATTTGGGCGTCTGTCATCATGCGTCTCAGGGCTGCGGCATCGTTTCTGGGGCAAATCATCAGGACATTGCCTTCCTCGGCTACCACAAAGTTGTTCAGTCCGTCGATGACGGCCACACGGCCCTTAGGCAGGCACACGATATTTCCGGTACTGTTATAGAGCAGAGCCTTGCTGTCCATGAGCACATTGTCCTGCGGCTTGCAGCACTGGGCATCGTCGTGAAGAGAATTCCAGTTGCCCAGGTCGGCCCAACCGAATCCGCAGATTTGCAGGCATACATTCTCGCTTCTTTCCAGAATACCGTAGTCGAGCGACAGGTTCGGCAGGGCAGAGAAATGTTCCGGGATGCAGGCCGACAAGTCCTTTTGTGCGTCCGGAGTGCAGGCAATCAGGTCCTGAATGTATTCCGGAGCTACATCGTGAATGGAGTGGAGCATGGTTTTTACGTTCCACAGGAACAGTCCGGTGTTCCAATAGAACTCACCGCTTTCCATGAACATCCGGGCAAACTCCAGTTCCGGTTTCTCGGTGAACGACTTGACGCGGGCAAAGTGAGGCTCTTTCATGGTCTCTCCGGCCTGGATATAGCCATATCCCGTGTCGGGGCGTGTGGGCTTTACACCCATGGTGAGGAGCATGTCATGCTCGCTGACAAAGTCCAGTCCGTTGAGAATGTCCTGCTGGAACACCTCTTCTTTCAGAATCAGCTGATCGGCCGGAGTCACCACAATGCTGGCTTCGGGGTTCAGATGAGCGATATAGGCTGTGGCCCATGCCACACTGGGCAGCGTGTTTCTTCGGATCGGTTCCGTGAGAATCTGGGTCGGATTCAGCTCCGGCAGTTGCTCACATACCAGGTCTTTATAGTCAACATTGGTAGATACATAAATATTCTGTGCTGGGATGATTTTGGCAAACCGGTCGTATGTTTGTTGCAACAAGGTTCTTCCGGTGCCAAACAGGTCCAGAAACTGTTTCGGCTTATTGTGACGGCTAACCGGCCACAAGCGGCTTCCGATACCACCGGCCAGAATGACGCAATAATACTTTTCCATAATTATGTATTGTTTAATCGGTTTCTGATTATTCTATTGCTAAGGTAGGGTTTATTTGTGAGCTTTACAAGAAATGCCCCGGATAAAAAAGTCAAAAATATATGAATTATAATAATTCCATTCTTCTTGTTTTTCAGACAAAAGGAAAAAAACGCGGATAAATTTTGCAGTGTATTAAAAAAGTATTATCTTTGCAATCGAAATCGAAAAGATGCCCAGATGGCGGAATAGGTAGACGCGCTGGTCTCAAACACCAGTGGGGAAACCCATCCCGGTTCGATCCCGGGTCTGGGTACTAGAAAGAAGCCCGATAATTGAATGCTCAATTATCGGGCTTCTTTCTGTTTTTAAGTTTTTGTTTTAGGATTCGTCGTGTGTGATTTCACCGGCCAGATCAGAATCCATGAGCTTGCGTATTTCTTCCAAAGGCAGGTCGTGTCCCAGCAGGAACATCAGTTTGGTGATGGCACATTCCGGCGTGCAGTCATAACCGCTTACAACTCCGGCCTGCAACAACTGCAGTCCGGTGCCATAACGGTGCATTTCTACTGCCCCATGCTGACACTGGGTGATATTGACAATGAGAATGCCACGCTCCGAGGCCTGCTTCAGATGCCGTGTCAGCCACTCTTTCTGTGGGGCATTTCCGGAACCGAAGGTACGCAGCACTACCGCCTTCAGGCCCGGCACCTGCAATACAGAGGCTACGATGCTTTCTTTGATGCCGGGAAAAAGCGAAAGCATCACCACATTATTATTAAAAAGGAAATGCGGCTTCATGGGGAGCTGCGGATTGTTTCTCCGGATGAGGTGTTCGTTGAAGCGGATGTGAATGCCAACCGTTGCCAGAGGGGGGTAATTAAACGACCGGAAGGCATTGAAATTTTCGGCATTCACTTTGGTGGTACGGTTGCCGCGCAACAGTTCGTTTTCAAAAAAGATGCACACCTCGGGCACCATCGGCTGGCCGTCGTTGCGCCGTGCGGCGGCAATCTCTATGGCCGTAATCAGATTTTCCTTACCGTCGGTGCGCAGCATGCCAATAGGCAGCTGGGAACCGGTAAGAATCACCGGTTTGGACAGGTTTTCCAGCATGAAACTTAATGCGGAAGCCGTGTAGGCCATGGTATCTGTACCATGCAGAATGACGAAACCGTCGTATTCTTCGTATTTCTCCATGATGATCCGTACGATTTTGACCCACAATTCCGGTTCCATATCCGAGGAGTCGATTGCCGGTTGGAAGGAGTAGGTGTCAATCCGGAAATTGAAGCGTTTCAGTTCGGGTACCTGCTTCAGCAGTTCGTCGAACTTGAAGCTTTCCAGGGCACCCGTTTCCGGATTCTCGATCATTCCGATGGTTCCTCCTGTATAGATGAGCAATACCGAAGGCTTATTCTCTTTTGTCATAATCAAAATGTTACTGTTTCTGCCCGCAAATATACGAAAAACATGAATATGAGCATACGAAAAGAGCCTTATCACTCCCGAAATATGGAAAATGGTAAGGCTCTTCTTTTCTTTATAGGTCGTGATTCCTGTCTGTTCTTATTGGTTCACGATGAACTTCTGACCGTTGCGGATGTAAACACCCTTTGTCGGTTTGCTTACCTCGCGACCGCTCAAGTCATAAATCTTTCCGTTGCCCTGAGAGGCTGTTTCTTCAGGAGAGAGGATACCGGTAACCGGAGGCAGTTCGTCGAAAACGAGTGCTTTCTTGACAGACTGGCCGTTTTGAGGCAGGTAAATGCTGTAGCCCTTCAGAGGTGAACCGGCTGTGACCGGAGCCATGCAGGCTTCTTCGTCACTGATGCTCAGAGTCATGCTCTGTGCCGGTGCCAGAATCTTTCCGCTGGTGGTACTTTTAAGCAAGTTGGTGCCCGGAGTGATTACCTGAACGGTACCGGTTGTCGGAGACATTTCATAGTTTCCGGCATTGTTGGCAACCAGTAACACCGGAGTGTTTGCCGGCAGAATCTTGCCCTCCAGACGAGACAGGGTTACTTCCTGATCGGTGCTTGCAGTAGCGGCATAAACCCAGACATTCTGCGGAACGATAGTGGCAACCGGCGCGCTGAAGGCACCTACAGCATAGCCATTGGCTGTCAGTTCGAGAGAGGCGGCAGGAATCATCTTCCAGAGTTTGCCGGTCTGGCTTGGGTCTTCTGCTTCCTTCAGATACGCTCCCTGATGGTTCAGGAATCGCATGACGGAATTGCCGCCGTTTATGCGGTACATTACCCATGAAGGGAGCACCTCGGTGGTCTGTGTCTTTACATAAATACCAAAGTCCTTGTGATCCTGACTGTAGTCAAACTGGTTGATGAGCGCTTCGTGCGTTTTATCGTTCTGCCAGTTTACGGATCCCTTGTCATTCTTCTTGTTTACCAGAGCATATCTTCCGGCCACTTCAGGACTTTCCTGCAAGCTCCACAGAGCCTCGTCGCCGGCTGCTCCTGTCATGCTTTTCATCCATACCAGCTCTTCGTCGTCGGCATCACCCAACTGCATGCGCAAACCGCTCTGTCCGTCTGTGGTCTGGATGCGGAACCATCCGTTGCCCTCTACATCCGCAGGAGCGGCACTTTCTGCCACCTTGTAGATTTTAATAGGGTGTCCGTCGCTCCATACCACCGGATAACCCGGTTCGCCATTGATATATTTGCCGTTGGCAGCTGACTTGATGTTCCAGGCCATGCTCACCTGAACTGAGGCTTCCAGAGTAAACTTGCTGTTGTCGGCATTCTCGGTAGGCGCATAAGCGCCGCTTGCTACATTGTTCGGGATGTATTTCTTTGCCGTTACGTTCTTGAAAGAAATTCCCTGAGCATTCTTTTCCACCTGGAATACATACTTGTCCGGAAAGGCCGACTTCATGTCAGTCAGTTCGGTCTGATAGTATCCGGCCAGAAAAGTCAGAAACTTGGTATCATCCTGATAATACAGGTATCCCTGTCTGTTTGCATTACCGGTATTTACATTCTGCAACACCACATAGTCACCGTCGGCTATCTGGTTCGGGTCCGTCACAAGACCCTGCTTGTAAAAAACCAAGGTGGCCTCTTCGTCCATCGGTGCTTCCGGAGCCTGGTCAATCTTGAAGACGTAGCTTTCGCCTTCGGTCTTGTTTCCTTTGCTGATGGCATTGTTTTCGATGCTCCAGAAATTGTTTCCGGCGCTTCCTGCGCACTGGATAAAGAACAGACCGCCCAGTTCCTGCATCTTGAAGGTGTTCCAGTTGTCATCGTATGCCGTACCGAACTGTCCCATTTCATTCAAGTTGCGGTTGTCGGCGGCACTGACAATCTTGTAACGTCCGGTTGCCGGTACCAGGGTAAAGGTCCAGCTTTGTGTGTTCTGCGGGTCTTTTTCCTTTTTGGCTTCGAACTTCGGATTGTTGTTGCCGGTATTGTTGGTCAGATAGCTTCCGTCCGTAGGATTGATGATGTGGTAGCTTCCTCCGCTGACAATTACCGGATAAGTGATTGCCTCCTCGTCGAGTGGCACCAGTTCGAAGATGAAGTTGTCCGGATTGTAGGCAGAAACGCTTCCGGTGCTGACGCGTGTCGCATTGGCTGTCCAGTATTTGTCGCCGGCACTTCCTGCATTCTGGATGGCATACTTGCCGTTCAGACGTGTGATGTTATAGCTGTGCCATGCAGATTCGTACGGATTGGTGGTTTCGTTTACGGTGAATTCACCCTTCTCGTTCAGGTAACGGTTGTCCTGAGCATTGACGATTTTATAACGGTTTGTACTGTAGTCCATGCTGATGACCCACTCCTGTCTCTGCGGATTGATGTCATCCTCGTTGGCTACGAAAGTAGGATACTTGCTACCGCTTACGTTGGTCAGGAACTTGCCGTTATATTTGATGTAGTATTTGCCGTCGTTCAGCAATACAGCCGGGAAGTTCTCCCAACCATCAGTATAGTGTTTCTTATACTCGGCAATGAGCAGATTGGTGTATTGCTTCATAAATGGAGCTACCACTTCTGCAGCTACAGTCGGATTCGGGCTTTTGATAGATCCCTCGAAGTCGCGTGAGCGGATAGCTTTCTGCTCAGCCTCCAGCTGTACCATTTCTTTATAAGTATTGATGAACTCTTCAGGCTTGTTGTCGGCAATGCTGGCATAGAGAGAACACATTTTCTGGCCGCGTTCACCCATAAGCTTCATAACCTGGAACCAGGCTACCAGCTCCTTTGCCAAAGGATCATTCTCCTGAACCTGTGGATTGAGCAGTTCGTTGCAAGAATTTACAAACTCGTCGAACATCGGTTTGATGGCGTCAAAGGCTTCTTTGTTGAATCCGTTGGCAGTTGCTTCCTGGAACACCTTAATCGCTTCGGCAAAGCGTTTGGATTCACCTTCGCGGCGCAGTCCGTGATAAGTGCTTCCCAAGTCAATATTGTTCTCGCAGAACACCTTGAAGGCAGCTGCATGATCCGGCATCAGATACTTGATGGCGCGCTCCCAAGAAGCGTTCTCATCATAGTTTTCCATGTTCCAGGTGTAGTCGGCAATGCTATAAAGTGAAACTTTTGAAGCTTCGGCATACTCGCTCGGGTTGGCGGTGAATCCGCTCAGCTGCTCGGCGATATTCTTGTCATTGCCGTAGGTCGGTCCCATCAGCATGCGGTCGATACAGTAGTCGTTGGTCGGATAGTTCAGCCAGATATAAGCATTACGCTGAATCTGTGCATTGATCCAGTCCATATCGCTCTTGTTGATCATATCCACCACTGAGTTTCCGGTCCACATGATGCGCGCATCCTTGTCCGATTTGCTGCCCAGAATATTCAGATAATCGCCGCTGCTCCAACTGCGGTTATACTGAGTGGGGCAGAAGATCAACGGAGGCAGTTCCGGATGTGCTTTGATAAAGTTTTCGGTTACATAGTTAATCAGATTGGCCTGATTGGTCGGGTCTGTGCCTTCGCCGCCGATATCATCGAAGAAGAGTGAGAAGGCGCGTACTCCCATCTCATACATCAGTTCCAGTTTCTTGACTACGTTCTGGCGGTCGGTATCGTTCCATTTGATGTCGTTACCCGGGTGCAGGGCCCATACGAACTGAACCTTGTTTTCGTGAGCCGACTGGATCAGTTCTTTCAGAACGGCAGCTTCGGCAGCTGGATACGGTTCGCGCCATTGAGCACGGTGGTACGGGTCGTCTTTCGGACCGTAGATATACACATTCATCTTGTTCTCGCCGTAGAACTCAAACTGGCGTTTCCGGTCGGTTGTGCTCCAGGGATTTCCATAGAAACCTTCAACAACGCCTCGGTCGATGACGTCCGGATAGTCGGTTACGGTTGCCTGCATCACTTCCGGCTGCGAAGCAATCTGCAGGAATGTCTGCACGCCATAGAATGTTCCCGATTCATCATTACCGGCAATAATCACTTTGTCGTTTTCTACTTTCAGATAATATCCTTCCTTTTTGTTCGGGATATTGGTTTCATAGGCTTTGACGGCTGCGTCGCCACGCTCACCGATGATAATGTTTACATTTGTACCATTTCCGGTTTTGAGCTTGTTCTTCAGCACTCTCACCGCATCCGCATCGGCATCTTGCTCTCCGGTCAGTGTATAACTGAATCCCTGATCAAAAGCCTTGCTTCCCCAAGATATGTTTTGGGGGAGGGGAGACACTGTCACTTGCTGCGCCTGCATGCTGCCGATGCTGCATGTCCAGGCCAGCGCCATTAAGGGTAAAAATTTAAATTTCATGGGCTTAATAGGGTATTAAAAAAGAAAAATATGTATCGCAAAAATAGCAAAAACAAGCAAAGCATTCTTTTTGTAATCTACTTTTAACATAAAAAAAGAAGAAAACATGCCCAAACGTCTTTATTTTTTGTTCAGACGGATTTACCAGATACTGTTCGTGTCGTTGCCCCAAAGGTCATGACTGCTGATTCCATTGCTTAATGCTTCGCTGCCTCCAGCCGTATCCTCATGGATGCTTAATGCGTTTGGAGTGTTATCGCTGCTGCTTAAAAGTTGTTCTGCGGCGCACAGGCGCATTGTTTTCATGTACGGTTTGTTGTACGATCTTTTCATAATGGTTTGGTTTTGTTTTGTTTATAATTTGTGATTGTTATGTGTTCCTTCTTCTTCGAATGCCGCAAAGATATACAAAGAGAGCTTTCTTGTTTGTGTTCTGTAGTTAAAAATGAATTTAGAAAATTATTTTTTGTTTAAAGGACATACTTCTGTTGGAGACTACCAGTCTTTTGTGAGGTTTATTTCGCGAAGTTATCTTTATCAGAGAATGAATAGAAGGTAAGTTTTGCAATACTTCGCAGTGTGCTTTTGTAAATAATTCCGGTTTTATATATTGGCAGAAGATAGAATTATAGGTATTGACTTTAAATTTAAGGTTCTTTTATCTGTCTTTATAGCAACTTCCAGGATATAAAAAAGGGAGGATTACGTTATTTTGTAAATCCTCCCTTTTTAAGATATTCTATTGGAGATCTGGTTTACCAGATTCCGTTGCTGCTATTGCCCCAAATATCGTGCTTGCCTTCTTCGTTGCTGAGAGCCTGATCTACACCTCCATCAATGGTTCCTCCCATATTAAGGCTTGCTTGAAGCAATGCAGACTCACTAATCAGTTTTACGCTCTTTAAATTAGGTTTCTGATATGTTCTTTTCATATTCTTTATTGTTTTTTCTTGATATGTTATTTGATGAACAATACTTTTTTGCCGCTCTTGGTCACGTAGATGCCCTTAGTTGGGTTCATTACGCGACGACCCTGCAAGTCGTAATATTCTTCATTCTCTGTTTCTGTAACGGTGTTCTCAATACCGGTAGTTCCATCACCTTCTGTTGAGAATCCAAAGCCTCTGACTGCTTGAATTGCAGGAGTTGATTCAATATAAGCCTTGTTCTGGGCGAGTGTTCCACCTTCTGTTGTTTTATAGAAGCCAACAATGTTGCTTGCATCTTTTGCTAAGATATAATCTTCAGTAGTGATTCCGATTGACATAAGGCTTCCTTTTAAATCTTTAAGAATAGGCTCTTCCTGATTTTCGTAATCAATGGTCAGTGAGTATATTCCCTTTGGACCTTCAATGACAACAGGAGTATTTGCAGGAACGGAGCCATTTTGAATCTCTTCCAACATGAATTTGGACTTCTCTGCATTAGCTGTACCTGTGTAGGCTGTTAATTCTTTTGGTAACTGAACTGCGAATGGATAATTTACAGTAGCATAACCGGCATCAGAGATACTTAATTCAATGTTTTCTGCAGGAATTAGGAACCATGCTGAAGGAGAATTTTCTTCTCCTTGGTTATAATACATAACTCCTCCACCATCACTTGCTCTCGCACCCGAAGCATGTAGGCGTTGTTCTGAATTCTTTTTCTTGATATTATATTGAGCGTAGTTTTTTGGTGTTAATGAATATTTGTCGGCTAACGTTTCCTCGTCTGTACCTGTAAGGTAGGCGCCGTCCTTCCCTTGAAGGTATTTCTGTGAATTTAAGTTTTGGAATGTATATCCGTCTGTTTCATTTCCTGTGATCTTCCAAATGGCAGATGCTCTTTTTTCAGATTTAATATTTGCATAAAATGCAAGCTCGTACTCAGTACGCTCTTTGTTGTCCGCGCTTTCTAAATATCCACCATTAAGAGGATCATTAGCATTGCTGTTGCCAAATCTTCTATTATAATTTTCTATACGATAATATTTTGCGGGGTCAAATATAATTTTGTTTTCACATAATTCTTCTATTTCCTGTAACTTACTTTCACTTGGTTCATTTAGAAAATCTTGAATTTTTTGTTTTACCAACTCATATTCAACAGGACTTCCTACAACTCCTTTTTTATTATTGATAACAAGGTCATTATATGGTTTTATCAAATCTGTTAATGCCTGTTCAACAGAATATGGAACTATTGTAGAGCCATCATCAGCAGCTTTCCAATATTTTAAAGTCCATCCATTAGTAGGCTGCATATTCAGATAGATATCTCCTGTATTTGATGATTTTGTTTTAAGACTAAATTTCTTTTCGCCATTGGTTATGGAACTTTCAGGCTTTGCAGGCTTTACTTCCCATAAGGTATTATCACCTGTATTATTAGTCAAACTAGCTTGGGATCCTCCAAAAGTTACTACCTTGGTTTCTCCAGCGACTTTGTTGTATAGCTTGAATCCATCATCTACATTACCGATAAAACACCAATATTGTTTTGGGTCATAAATATTCTTTTGACGGTTTCCTATTATTTTGTCATCAGATTCATATTCTATAAATGTTTCATTTACTCCTGTATTATTATGCATCTGCAAAATTTGCCATTTTGCTTGCTCATAACTCTCTGAAACTAAGAAGGGAACATTGTCGGCATAGGTGACGACAATTGCAGTGTTTTCATCTTGAACAGCATTTGGTTTGGTGATTTTTCCATCTGTTAAAGTTAATGATTCATCACCGTATGTAATATTCTTGACTTGCCGAAAATCGAAGGCCTTTATGGCTGAAATTTTCCAGTTTTTGCTAATTTCAGTTACATCTTCTGCTAATTTTTTTCCGTTTTCATTCTGATATTTTACAATAAAATTATCATTCTGAGTTTCAATTGTGACCGATTTTATTTCATATTGTGAATTTGCGTCAGTACTATTCCAACCTGTAAAAGTGGAATTATTTCCATTCCCGTTAAAATAGTTATCGTCGTCCTTATTTTTTATAAGCCATTTTCCTTCGTCGTTCTTAGCTATTGTATATAAGCCTGCTGTTGCTGTAGGTTTAGTATTAGTTCCTTTTCCTACTTTAGGGATATAATTTCCCTCTGCATCTTCAAATTTATAATACTCTCCTTCTTTTTTTAAGAAAAAGACAAATGAGCCCGAACTGTTTTTATTTACCTGTATTGTATTTGACATCACATAGGTCGGTTGGTTACTCCATTTGCCTATGTAAATATAGCTAGGGCGACCAGTGTTATATAAAACGACCGGAATACCTTTTTCGGTAACTTCATTTAAGTTTGTTAGGTTTTGACCGATTTCTGTGATTTTGTAGTCTTGGGCTTGAATTTGGTTTCCTAAACCTTAATTCCGCAACACTATTATAAAATATTTTTTTTAAGTACCTGAGCAA
>OGFG01001623.1_pt1 | contig 21534 bp, 8 predicted proteins | sample 1570761 | NCBI WGS metagenome assembly OGFG01 (sample SAMEA2581938, study PRJEB24529) | metagenome | biome: Human gut stool | place: China | collected 2011 | reverse complement strand
AAACCGAATTTCCTGATCCTGGGCGAGCCGACGAATCACATGGATCTGGCGGGAAAAGAAGCGCTGGAAAAAATGCTGACCAGCTACGAGGGAACCGTTTTGTTCGTATCGCACGACCGTTATTTCATCAACCAGGTGGCAACCGGTATTCTGGAGTTCGGCGAGAGCGACGTACAATTTTACGAAATGAATTATGCACAGTATCTCGAAGAAATCAAACGGCAGACGCCGGGCAGAGAAACGGGAAATGCGGGAGGAGCTGTACGAAAACCGGCCGACGTTCCGACGCTGGATGATGTGTTTGACAAAAAGAAATATTATAACCCGGGAAAAATTCTGTCCCGCTTAAAACGGCAGCTCGAAAAATACGAGGAGCAGCTTGCGGAGAGGGAGAGCAGAATGTCAGAACTTCAACTGGAAATGATGGACCCGGAACTTTCCGCAGATTACGAACGGCTGATGGAGCTTCAGACGAAAATAGACGAAGAAAATCAGACACAGGAATCCCTGCTGGAACGCATGATGGAAACGGAACTGGAACTCGAAGAGATGGAAACACAGGACGAATAGAGAGGTGAGTACCATAGAAAAGATAGATCAGTCTAAAAATGGACTATCATGAAAATGAAGTTTTTCTCGTTTTAGGATATTCGGTTTGTTATATTTTGTAAAGTATTCTGCACCCATGACTGGTATGCATTCGTAAGCGGGGCTGAAATCTTTCGGATAAAAAAGTCAAATTTTGTTGACAACCCCGAAGACATTTGATAGTATTTATCAAGTAATGTAATATTCCATGAGGGAGTAGTTAGCACGAATGTGTGATTTGTCAACATTCTGATTATAAGAAAAGAGTATAATCTGGCAAATCTTAAATAATGAGACTCATGTATATCGATGAATCACCGGTGTATCGCATATCGGATGTTCCTTGATATACATGAGTCTTTTTTTGCGGATAATGAGTAAAACCTGCTTCTGTTAACGATACTATTTTGGAATATATGCTTGGAAAACAAAGGAGGAAAACATGGAAAATTTCATCAACAACGCCCCGTTTGCTCTTGTGCTTGTCTGTCTCGTCATCGGTTTTGTCCTGCTGATCAAAGGTGCGGACTTTTTCGTAGAAGGAAGCTCAAGCGCAGCAAAGAGACTGCACGTTCCGTCGATCATCATCGGACTGACCATTGTTGCCATGGGAACATCACTTCCGGAGACCGCGGTCAGTGTATCGGCTTCACTTACCGGCAACAACGAGCTCGCAGTCAGTAATGTCATCGGTTCCAATATCTTTAACCTGATGGTTGTCATCGGTGTCTGTGCCGTACTGACCACCATAGAAGTTGCAAAGGAAACCATCAAAAGAGACATCCCGCTGTCCCTGATTTGCGCCGGACTTTTAATGGTTTTAGGAATCAGCGGACTCGGCGATAAATCCGGTATGATGCTCGGTCACCTGGACGGTGTGATCTTAATTGGATTCTTTGCAGGTTACATTGTCTACATGGTTCAGATTGCCTTAAAGGCAAACCGCGAAGGAAAAAAAGTCGAAATTGAAGGCGGTTCCGACGAGGATATCAAGCTGCTTTCCGTTCCGAAGAGTATCGTGTTCATCGTCGGTGGAGCAGTCGCCATTGCAGTCGGCGGAGATGTGACCGTAGATGCCGCAGCGAGAATCGCGGGCGATCTCGGAATGAGCCAGACTCTGATCGGACTGACCATTGTTTCCATCGGAACTTCCCTTCCGGAACTCGTAACTTCTATCGTTGCTGCGAGAAAGAATGAAGTTGATATGGCACTTGGCAACGCGATCGGTTCTAATATCTTCAACATTCTTATGGTACTTGGCATTGCATCCGCAATCAGCCCGATGGCCATCATTACGGAAAATATAATTGATTTGTGTGTATTGATCGTATTCACGGTATGTGTATGGATTTTTGCAGGAACCAAAAAGAAAATCGGAAGAGTCGAAGGTTTCTGTATGGTCGCATTTTATGCCGCATATGCCATTTATATCATTATAAGATAAGGGGAATGGAAAATGGTGTTATTTCTAAAGGTGTTTCTTACCGAGTTCATCGCAGAGATGGGCGATAAGACGCAGCTCATGCTGATTGCGCTTACTTCGAAGTACAAGCTGAAAGACATTATCCTGGGAACCGCAGCCGCGATTCTGGTACTGAATGGAATGGCGGTTCTCGCAGGCGGCCTCGTCAGCGAATTCATTCCGGACTGGTTGATTAAGACGATTGCAGCACTCGCATTTCTTTACTTCGCAGCATCCACCATTTCCGGTGATGATGACGAGGAAGAGGAAGAAGGCGGCAAATCCAAAATTCGGTTCGCACCGCTCGCCGTTTTCTGTACGTTCTTCGTAGCAGAGCTCGGAGACAAAACACAGCTTACCGCAATCACCTTTGGTGCAAATGAAGGTATGGGATCCGCATTCGTTGTATGGATCGGATGTTCTCTCGGACTGTTCGCAGCGGATATTCTCGGAATGCTGGTCGGCTACCTCTTAAAGAGCAAGACACCGGATGGGCTGCTGAATACACTGGCGTTTGTCATCTTTTCAATTTTCGGTGTATACACACTTTACCAGGGACTGAAACTGATCAGCGCAAGCGTCTGTCCACTGCCGGTATGGCCGGTACTGATCGCTGCAACGGCTGTTTTTGTTGTTGCATGTGTCTGTCTTTTTGTGAAAAGAGAGAAGAAAAAAGCAAAATAAAAAATCTACTAAGAGATTTTTATTCATTTATATTCATATTTAAATAATTAGGATTTTTAGGCATACCTGGCATTAAAAGAACATTACCCATATATACAACAATAAACCCTGCACCATTATATACTTTTATATCTGTTACTGTCATTTTAAAATCTTTTGGATAACCTAAATTTATTTTATCATCTGTTATAGACATTGGTGTTTTACAAATACATATCATCATTTTAGTATTATTTAATTTATTTAATTTTTCCTTTGCTCCATTAGTATATTCTACTTTGCTTGCACCAAACATTTTACACATTTTAAATATTTTTTCTTCTAAAGTATCTTCTAAATCATATACAAAATATTTCTTTTTATTTTCATTCATTGATACTATTTTTTTTGCTAAAGTAATGCATCCATCTATTCCCTTTTGGTACATTTCACATACACTAAATTCTACACCAAAATCTTTACAAAAATTATTTACGAATTCTATTTCTTCATCTAAATCATCATCAAATTTATTTAATGCAACTATCACATTATCACAAAATTTTTGCATGTTTTTTATATGGTATTCCAAGTTTTTTATACCGCTTTCTAATGAATCATTACCATTATATTTAAGTGCTTTTATTGTAACATTTATTACTACTATATCTGGGTATATATCTCCTACTCTTGATTTTATATCAAAAAATTTAATTCCCCCCATATCAGATCCAAAACCTGCTTCTGTAATAGTATAATCTGATAGCTTAAGTGAAGATTTTGTTCCTATTAAACTAGAACATCCATGAGCAATATTGGCAAATGGTCCACCATGAACTATTACTGGATTATTATATAAAGTCTGTACTAAATTTGGTTTTATAGCATCTTTTAAAAGAAGTGTACATGCATTTTCTACATGTAAATCTTTTGCATATATTTCTTTTTCATCTTTTGTTAATCCAACTATAATATTACCTATTCTTTCTTTTAAATCATTAATATCTTTGGATAAACATAGTATAGCCATTATTTCTGATGCTGGAGTTATAACAAAGTTATCTCTTAGACTTCTATCATTCATATCTATACATCTTTTAATTAACACTTTATCTATTTTAAGCTCATTACCCTGAAAAATATGATTATCTACTGCAGCACAAATTAAATTATTAGCGCTTGTTATAGCATGAAAATCACCATTAAAGTGTAAATTAATATCCATGCTTGGTTCTATAATGGCTTTACCCCCACCTACTGCGCCACCTTTTCTTCCAAAAACTGGTCCAAGTGATGGTTCTCTTAAGTCCGCTACTGATATATATCCAAGTTTATTAAGTGAATCGCAAAGTCCAATACTTAAAGTTGTTTTACCTTCTCCATATGGTGTTGGATTTGTACTTGTTACTAAAATTAATTTACCATTTCTATTAGTATTTATTTTTTCAATTTTTGCTTTATAATTTCCATAACAAAATAAATCTTTTTCATTTAAATTTAATTTACTTGCTACTAACTTTATATTTTCCATAGTATCACCTTTTTTCTATTTAATTATATTCCTACTTTACAGTCTTCATTAATTTTTCCATAACAATTTCTTTTGGTGTCCAATAACTAAACTGTAATATATCCTTTTGTTTACTTGTAAAGAAATATTTAGTAAGTACAAAATCATTTATACTTTGAGTTATTCCCATAGTTTTTAGAGTATGACAAGTAAATAACTTACAAGCCATACATGATTTCATAGTACAAACACTATCAATTAGATACTTACACTTTCCTCTGCCTTTACATTCACAGCAACCATTTTTATGATCACTACCTTTTTTTCTATATTTAATACATATATCATCTTTAAATTCACAATAATTTGTTTTTATTCTTTCATCTAATTTAGCACATACAGTATCATATATATAGTTAAATTTTTCTTTTATATCTTTTAAGTTAATCGCATGAACAGTCTCTATTATATCTATTAATTTTTTATCTGTTATATTATTTTTAGTTATATAATCTATATCTATTTTTTCATTATTATAAATAAGATCTATCATATATTTTTTATTACATATCTTTATTATTTTAGGTAATGATTCATATATATCATCTATTGTTTCATTTGTTAATTCTAATTTTAAGAACTTATTTTCTATATTTCTTTTTATTTCTCTTCTTTTCATACAAACACCTACTAATACAAGAACAATTATAACATATTTAAGAAAAAAAGAAAGCTAATCCATATTAACTTTCTTTTACATTTGTTTTCTTTACTATATATAGAAGTGATGAGATTGTTACTAAAAGTGTTAAGATTATCATTATGTAATTTACTTTCTCTATTCCTGTTTGTATCATTATTATTAATTCAGCGACTGCTGTTGATACTAACTTTCTTGTTTCTTTTGTATTTTCTTTTACATTTCCTATTACTTTTCCACTTTCATCTATTTCAAATTTTACTTCTTTATTGTTATCTCCTATTAGTTTATATTTTCCTTTTGGTAATTCATTTATATATATTTTATTATTTGCTGATCTTACTTCATCATTTGAATTACCTACACTATATATTCCAATAGCATCTTCTTCAAGCATTACTTCTTCATTATCTTTATATAACTTATATGTACTTTCACTTGAAATAGCGCTTCCATCATCCATTTCATATATTATTATATTTTTCTTTATTCCTTCTATATTTAGTACTTCTTTTACACTCTCCATTATACTTGCTAATGCATTTGTGCTTGTACCATCTATAACAGTTATTTTTCCTTCTCCTGTAAAGTCATAACTTTCTTTATTTAATGTATAACCATTTAAATATAATTTTATATTTTTATTTGCTGGTACTGTTATGTTACTCTCAAAGGTTACATCTTTATATAATGTTATTATTGATTCATTTGTATCTGATGCACTATTTATTGCATCTTGTAGACTTGTAAAGTTTATTCCATTTAATACTGCAACTTTTTCATCATCACCAACAAGAGTCAATGTTGCGCTTGTAAGTGTATCTGTTTTATTTGTTACAATTTTATATCCTGGTTCTACTTCATTTATTGTTCCAGAGAACGCTCCAGACTCTCCACTTACTATTCCATCATAAAAATTTACTTTACCTGAATCACCATTACTTACACCATATGTTTTTCCTGTTATTATTGGCATTTCTGTACTTACATTTCCATCTTTTGAACCTATATTAACTGTACCGGTATTAGTAATAGAATTACCTGTTGTAGATGTAATTGTACCTCCATATATATTTATTGTACCTGTATTTGAAACGGTATTTTGTTTTGTACTATTAAAGGATCCACCATAAATATTAATTATACTTCCAGCATTATTGTTATATATAGCATTCCAATTATTTTCAACAAAAGCATCATATATATTTATAACATGTGAATTACGATTAACTATACTTCCACTATTTAATATCATTCCATTTATATTAGTAGTTCCGCTGCCTTCAGCACTTATACCATTTACTGTTACTGTATTCAAATCAACTATTCCGTTAGAATTGTATACACTTCTAATATTTGAATTTGAAATATTTATAACTCCAGTCTTATTGTTATTAACTTCACTTGTTGACACTAAATTATCTATAACAATTGTTCCAGATTCGCTATTAATAACTCTACCTGAAAAATTAGAATTTAATATCTTAACATTATTGCTTGTTCCACTATTATTAACTATTATGAGATAATTATTACCTGTTGTAGTAATAGAATCCATCGTTATACTGCCACTTGACAAATTATATATAAATGTTCCATTGCTTATAGAATATTCTCCAACATTCATTTCAAGTACACCAGAATTATTTATAAAATTACTAATGTTATTAGAACTATTTATTTTAACATTATTAACTTTCAAACTGTCATTATTATTAATTAAGTTAGATAATGCTTTATTTACACTAATATTAATATTTTCAATAACCATTACACCATTATTTTCAATTGATTTGTTTGTATACATAACTATTTTACCCAGATTATCTTCTGATGAATCAGTTATTTTAAGTGTTCCATTATTTGATAAGAAGTTTTCATTATTTTGTTCTAATGTATAACCATTTAAATCTAATATTATATCTTTATCTTCTGAAATTTTTGTTGTTTCAAGTGTATTTAATGTTGTAAATCTTCTAAGTAATTTTATTACTTCTTTAGAATTGGTAGCCGCATCTATTGCTTCTTGAAGTGTGTAATAAGTATCTCCTGTAGATTCTACTTCTGCAACTGGAAGTCTTGATAAATACTTACTCTTTTTACCATCATCCGTTGTATCTGAAATTATTTCATATCCATCTTCTACTTCATTTATTGTTCCATTTATAGCATCAGTTGTTCCACTTATTATTCCATCATAGAAATTAACTATTCCACCATTAGTATTTATAACACCATATGTAGTATTAGTTATATTAGGATTATCTGTTGATACATTTAATTCTCCAGAATCGGTTATATCTCCTTTTGTTCCAATATTAATTGTTCCACTTCCAGAGTTATTTACACCTGACGCAAATTTACCACCTCTAATATTTACAGTTCCTCTCCAGTTTCGTATAGTTTTATTAAATGTACCATCAATTATACTTAATTTACCACTATTAGCGCTTATTTCCCCATTATATGTACCACCGTTAATATTAATTTCTCCAACATCATTTGAGTTTTGAATACTTCCATATAATAATGTTACATTTGTTAAATTTAACGTAGCATAATTATACATATAATTTTCGCCAATAGACGAATTAGATATATCCATTGTTCCATAGTTTGTTAACCATTCTACACTAACACCAGTTAATCCGTCAATCTTAGCAACACCTGTTTCTTTATTATAGATTAAATTTTCGATTGCAGTAAAGTTACCACCATAAATATACGCAGTACCTTCATTTGTAATTTCGATTCCATCACCATTTTTATAATATTTTCCGCCATTTATTGTTAATGTTGCGCCTACTTTATTATTTACTATTGATTGAATAAAATCTTCTGTGCAGAACCTTCCATCATTTATAGTAAGAATACCACTATTTATTATCAAATCTGATGATCTACCAGAAACAGTAACATAACCATTATTTATAGTCATATTATTTGTATTAGTTATTAAATTATCAACTTGAACATCAGATGTAATTGTACCACTTTCAAATATGAATGAACCATTATTATTAATTATTGTTCCATTACTTGTTATTATTTGACCTTTATATTTTACATTTCCATAAGAATCTGTTGTTGTATCACTTGAATCCCTTAAAGTAAGAGTACCATTATTGTTTATTAATGGCTTATTACCTTGATTTATAGTGTATCCATTTAAATCTAATATTACGTTTTTATTATCAGAAATTTCAATTGTTTCAGCAGTTGTAAATGTAGTTATATTTCTTAATAATTTTATTATTTCATCATCTTTTGTTACCGCGTCAATTGCTTCTTTTATTGAATAGTACTTTTCTCCTGTCGATTCTATTTGTGCTGCATAAACCTTTCCAAGATATTTAACCTCAAGATTACCATCAGTTTCTTTTACTATATCATAACCATCTTCTACATCATTTACTTTACCTTGTATTGCAGTTACACCCTTTACAATTCCGTCATAGAAATTTAATGTTCCTGTATTATTATATAGACCTTTTTGTGTTGAACTTATTTTAATACTATCATTATCTACGGTACCATCTTTGACACCAATATTTACCGTTCCTGTTGATCTATTTTCAATTACGTATGAAGAAGAACCCGTACTACCCCAATTAAATGTTCCTGCATTAATATTTAGTACACTGTTAGCGCCTTCATTTGAAATATATCCATTAAGTGTTCCACCATAAATATTTGTTTTTGAGTTGTCATAAGCATTTACTATATGGTAACTTCCTGAATAAATATTTAATAATCCATCTGTCCTATTAATAATTCTATTCCATGTACTTATTCCATACACATTAAGTATACCATTACTTTGAATTGATGAATATCTATCATCTACTCCTGTATATGTATCATTTGTTGTTGTATAAGTTCCCGTTGCATTATTTAGAACATATCCATAATAAAACTTAAGTGCACAATCTTCTGTCGTTAGTACCCCACTATTTGTAATACCTTTATTACTATCTGAAATATGATTTTCTAATCTAGATTTTAATAATGACAATGTTGCATTTTCATTATTAGTTATTATTGAATTATTTATTGTAACATCATTTAATTTTATACTACCACTATTGTTTATAGTTCCTACATTAAATACTGATGAAGTTGATTCAATTATTCCATCTTTATCGTTATTTATTAAATATCCACCAGATGCAGATACATCAGTATTATCTAATTTTATACTTCCATAATTATTAATCAAGTTATTTCTAGAAGAAACATTAACATTATTCGAATTTAATGTACCATTATTAATTAATACATATGAACCTGAATTAGATATTGTTCCTTTATTCTCATTTACACTATCAATAATTTCATGTGTTCCTGCATTTTCGAATAATTTATCTGAATTAAATCCTCTAATTTCATTAGAATTTAAATCTATTTTGAAAATTTTGGATTCACTCAATGTAAATGCCTCTATTGGATAAACATTTTTCAATAAATAAATTGTTTCATTATCTGATACTTCAGCAAGTGCATCACCTAATTTTGTATAAGTTTTTTCACCAATCTTTGCAACTACGTCTGTTGGTTCTACTAACGATAATGTTTCCGTTCCATCTTCATTATATACAACATTAACTTTATAACTATCTTCAATTTCTGTTATAGATCCTAAAATTGATAATCCTTTTTTAGTAGTTATTGTTCCATCATAAATATTCAAATTATTTGTTTTCAATCCTGAACCAGTACCATTTTGTATTTTAGGATAATCACTTGATTTATTATCCTTTTCACCAACAGTTATATTTGTAGCAGAAATCGTATTTCCTTCATAAGAATTATTAATAACTGTTTCTCCTTTAATTTCTACATTTTCGCAGTTACCAATAACATTATATTCTGATCTTCCTACAGTAGAATTAACTATAGAATTATTTATTACTAGATTTGTTACATTATCAATAGCATTCCAATTATACTGTGTTGATATACTATTAAATGTTGAATTATTTATATATAAATTTTTTATACGTCCAATACTTGAATTTACATTTATATCAGAATTATTTATAGTTATAGAATTATCTACATTATAATTTCCTAAAAACCAAGGAAGATTAAATGTTGAATTATTTATTGTTATTATGCCATTAAATACATAATCACTTGATGAACCTGAAATGTATTTTAATGTTGTATTATTAAACTCAACATTCCCTGTCGAACGAATCTTAGTACTTAAATTTGAATTATTTATTATTAAATTTGAATCATTAGAATATGCAGTTCCACCATTTACATTTATATTATTAACTGTAAGAGTTGATTGTCTATTAAATATTGCATATCCACTAGATAAATTAAAAGTTGATCCTTCAAAATTATTATTAAAAGAACTATAATTATAAATTCCATATCCCGATGAATCTTGGTTTATTACCATATTAGCGTTTTTGATTATTCCTTTATATCCGTTGTATATTGCTCTATTATTTGCTTGTTTTGTATTTAAAACTACATCTTTAAATAATGAAATATTTCCTTCATTAGTAATTATGTCATATTCTCCTGATTTGTTTAATACCATATTACCGTCTTTTATTACTAAACTTGCACCCAAATCATTATATATAACTGAATTTGTTGTACTTATTATTGTTCCTGTCATTGCAGCTTTTTTTAATATTGCTTTCTTTAAAACAGGTTTATGATCAAACGACAAACTATATAAATCAGAATAAACAGTATAACTAGATGTATTTGAATTATGATATAAAACTATCTTAAAATAATATTCTCCAGGTTCTTCTATAGGTATATTTATATCTTCAGGAGTTGCTTTACCACTATATGATGTTATATCTTTTTCAACATATGATACAAAATCATCTGTATTTGCTTCATTCGTTTTTGAAAAACCTATATATGCTGTTCCAAGTAGGCCACCATCACTATAGTAATTTTGATATAAACTAAGATTTACATGAGCATATGTTTTCGAAGTAACATTTATTTTTTTATTGTAATATGTTACCGATTTATTACCTGAATTATTTACATAAAAATTTAAATTACTACTTCCTTTTGTAAATCTACCATTACCAGAATAAGTAAAATTAGATGTTTCTAGTTCAACATCAGTAGTTTTTAATATTTCTGGTTCTTCCGGTTTAGTTGGTTTTTCTATTGTAGAATCTGAATTATTACTACCTAATAATGTTATTTTTGCATAACCATTACCTTTTTTAGCATTATTTTCTGTTGGTATTTCTGATACATTTGTTGTACTTATTGTTTTAGTTGATTCATCACTTGATTCTGTACAATCATAACAATACATTTTCTTATTTGTTAACTTTGAATTGCCTATATATCCAGATCCTCCAGTAGCACCCCATTCATAGGTATCACCAGCGCCTCCATAAAAACCAGAGCCACCCCCTACTGAATAAGAAGTTGTAGATCCAGCACCAAAACCAAATCCTCCAGTACCAAATCTTGACCTACCACCAGATGTTTGTGTTCCTCCAGATCTTGTACCACAATCAGAGCAATTATTTTTTGGAACTGTTCCTGAAATTCCACCACCGGAACCACCTTTACTACTACAACTTGAACCTGTTGATCCAGAACCACCTCCAGATCCTGAAACAATCAAAATTGAATCAGTAGAATTAGAAAGTGTCTTAAGAAGTCCAGACTTAGTTGCAATATGAGTTGCTCCTCCACCAGAACACATTTTATAGTTGTTTCTTGATAATGCATCTCCGCCACCATTGTAGCCACCTTTTGATGAGGAACTTACATTACATGTTCCGACTCCACCAACATTTATATATAATATATCACCTTTCTTTAATTCAACTTGTCCGTAAGAATATCCACCATATCCGCCATCACAGCTATCTACAGCAGTTCCTCCTTGAGCTCCCCAAGTTTCTAATTCATAAGTACCATCTTGTGGAACTACATATGTTCCTTCTTCACCTGTATATTCAAAATCATCTCCTGGATGACTAGCATAATATTCTTCTAGTTTTTTATTATATTCTTCAACCGATTTTTCATAATCTTTTTTTGCTTTATTATAAGCACTTAATTCTGCATTATATTCCTCATCATACTTTGCTTGCTCTGCTTCATAATCTGATTGATTTTTATCTTGTTCATCAGAATATTTACTATCTATTATAGTTAAATCCCCACTATTTTTTATTACGTAATCATTTGATGATGTTGTAAGTGTATAACCTTTCAAATCTAATACCATTTCTTTATTTTCTGGTATTTCAATTTTAGATGCTAATGTTATATCTTTTACTAATTCTACTGTATCTACTTTTTCATTTAATACTGGAACTTTAGTAATAATATTTTGACTAATATCTCCTTTATCAATTGATGTATAAATTCCATTTATAGTAAAAGTATCTAAACCAGATCCATAATATACAGTCTTTTTGTACCCAATATGAATATAATTTATTTTACCAGCAATTAATGTTGCTTCATATACCTTTGACGAAACATTTCCTGATATATATACTACTCTTCCTGTTTCTGAATTATATTCTGGAATTATTTCACTATCTGTAATTGTTACATAACCAAAATCATTATTTTCTCCACTCGATATCTCAGCATCAATATATATTTTTTGATCTTCTACATAATTTGTCAAATCTACTTTTAAATATGAGTTTGCTGATGTATATCTAGTTCCTTTATTATTTGATTTTAGTTTACCAAACTCATTTACAAAACCATACGTTCCAGGTGTAACAATATCATCCAAAATATCAACGCCAAATAAATTAACTTTATAATCATTCAATGTAACATCAGTAATTGAAAATATATCTGTACTTGAACCATCAGCCCAACTTCTAGATTTACTAAAATGTAAGTAGTATATTTTACCTTTTTGAAGTATTACTTTTGCAGTATCTTGTTGATTTCCAGTCATATATAGTAATCTTCCATCTGTTGTATTTTGAGATACATTTTCTTTACTTGTATTTAAATGTACACAACCGGTACTATTACTTGCTAAAATTTTTGCACTTACTGTAAGTTCTTGATTTACAGTATAATCTGTTAAATCAATTTTTATATATGAGTATGCAGTTGTACCTCTTTGATTTTGGTTATTTGATACTAATGAATTAGTTTCTTCATCATAATTGAATGTATAGTATGATGATGCATATGCAGATTGTAATAAATTTTCTTCTTTGTCCGTATAAGTACCTGGACCAGACTTTGTTTCAGAAACTGCATTTGATAATTTTGTATAGTATTTTCCACCTGTTATCTTTGCTTCTGCTTCTGCTAATATTGAAAGTGTTGCTACTTGATGTCCTTCATTTGTTATCTTTGCGTTATATAAATATGGTGTATCATCTACATTTCCTTGTATTGCTACATTTCCTTCTATTTTTCCATCATAGAATTTTAATTTTGATGTCTCTTCTTCTGTATATATTCCATATGTTGTTCCTACTATATTTGGTTTTGTCATTGATACACTTAATGGTTCTTCATTTTCTCCTATTTGTAATATTCCATTTCCTATATTTTTTATTGCTGTATCTGTATTATTTATTATTCCGCCTTCTATTTCTTCTTTATCTACTATTATTAATTCTCCACTATTTTCTATTGTATAGTCTCTTACTCCTGTTACTGTCTTTCCATTTAATTCTAGTTTTATTTCTTGTCCTTCTAATACATTTACGCTTTCTTTTGTATCTAGTACCATTTCTATTGTACATTCATTACTTCCACATGCTGTTATGGCTTCTTCTAGACTTTCAAATAATTCATATTCTGCTTCACTTTCATATAAACTATTATTTCTTCCTATTATTCTTGATACTATTACTCTTTTTAATGTTGTTATCTCTTTTTCTTCTGAGACATTTATATTTCCTACTTTATCTATTAATTCTACTTTTATTTTATATGTTGTATTTTCTTCTAATCCTGTTAAACTATATGTCTCTTCTTTTTCTTCATTTAATCTTTCTGTATATGGATAACTTACCATTAATTCTTCATTTTTATATATTCTTATCTCTGATAATCCTGATTCATTATCTTGTCCTTTTACTTTTATATCAAATGATTTTGTTGTTATATTTTCTTCTGTTATTTCTTTTATTACTGGCAAGACTTTATCTATATTTGTTATTTCTTTTGTTGTTACTTCACTTTCTACATTTTCTTTTATTGATTTCGCTATTACTGTGCAGTTCTTATCTACTGTAAATTCTCCATTATAGTTTTGATATTCTCCATCATCTATTTTATACATATAACTATAATCATTATGATTTGTTGTTATTGTTACTTTTACATTTTCTTTTGTCCATTCTATTGGTGTACTTTCTATTATTGGTGATTCTACTAACTCAAAACTACTTTTTATTGTTATATTCTTTGTTACTGGAGTATTAAAGTCATAGATATTTTCTTCTAGCGTCCATCCTCTATATATATTATGGTCTTTATTTATTACTTCTTCACTTACTGTTTCTCCATAATTTACTTCTTTTCTTGTATATTCTGTCTCTCCATCCATATATATTACTGTATACTTATTTTTTGTTTCTGTATATGTTGCGATATATATTTCATTATCTGTTACTTCTGTTATCTCTTTATCCCAGTTTTTAAATGTATATGTATATTCTTCTGTTTTTTCTCTTGTTGGTACTTCTCCTTTATATACTGGCAAAGCTCCATATTCTAATGTCTCTTCTTGAAGTATACTTCCATCATAGTTCGTGAATTTTACATTATATTTATTTTTTGTTTCTGTATATGTTGCGATATATTCTTGATTATTTGTTACTTCTGTTATTTCTTTATCCCAACCTTTAAATGTATATGTATATTCTTTTGTCTTTTCTCTTGTTGGTACTTCTCCTTTATATTTTGGTAACGCTCCATATTCTAATGTTTCTTCCTGTAAAGTACTTCCATCATAGTTTTTAAATGTTACTGTATACTTATTTATACTATATACTGCATATAAAGTTATATTTTCTGTTACTAAAGTATTAAAATTATATTCTTCTCCACCTTTTTCTATTGACCAATATTTAAATGTATAACCTGTTTTTCCTTGATTTGTTACTGGTTCTACTTTTGCATTATAATTTACTTCTTTTGTTGTTATTCTATCTTCATCATTAAATGTTACTGTATACTTATTTATTTCATATTTACTATGTAATGTTATATCTTTTGTAACTATTATTGGATACTCTACTTTTTCTTCATTTTCAGTATACCAACCAGTAAATGTATAACCTGTTTTAAATGGATCTTCTATTTTTTCATGTTTACTTCCATATGTTAATTCTTCTTTATGATATTCTGATCCTTCATTTATATATGTTATTGTATATTTGTTTATTTCATATACTGCATATAGAGTTATATTTTCTGTTACTAGCGTGTTAAAGTTATATTCTTCTCCACCTTTTTCTTTTGACCAATATTTAAATGTATAACCTGTTTTTCCTTGATTTATTACTGGTTCTACTTTGTTATTATAATTTACTTCTTTTGTTGTTATTCTATCCTCATCATTAAATGTTACTGTATACTTATTTATCTCATATTTACTATGTAATGTTATATCTTTTGTAACAGTTATTGGATACTCTACTTTTTCTTCATTTTCATTATACCAACCAGTAAATGTATAACCTGTCTTAAATGGATCTTCTATTTTTTCATGTTTACTTCCATATGTTAATTCTTGCTTTTTATATTCTGATCCTTCATTTATATATGTTACTGTATATTTATTTATTTCATATACTGCATATAAAGTTGTATCTTCTGTTATTTCTGCATTATAATCAAAAGCTACTTTTTTATCTTTACTAAAGTATTTAAATGTATAGCCTTCTTTACTTGGATTTTCACTTGGTCCTTTTGCTGTAAAACTATCTAATACTTCTTCTGTATAATATGTTGTTCCTTCGTTTATATATGTTACTGTATGTTTATTCTCATTATACTTTCCATATATTATTTTATTACCCATTATCTTTTCATTAAAGTTATTTTCTATTGTTAATCCTTCATCACTATACCATTTATCAAACAAGTATCCTTTTTTATATGGTGCTTCTTTACTTGTTACTTTATGTCCTTCTATTACATTTTCTGTTAATATTACTTCATTTCCTATTTTAAATGTTACTGTATATGTTGGTTTTGCTGTGAAACTACTTTCTAATTCTATATCTTTTGTTACTTTTGATGTAAAGTCATATTTATTATTTGTTCCTTTTATTACCCATCCTGAAAAGTTATAATCTTCTTTTGTTGGATCAATACTTGGTTTTAGTGCTGATTCTCCATAATTTACTCTTTGATCTTCTACATATTTTTCATTATTATGATAAAAACTTACTGTATATGTATTTATTTCATATTTACTATGTAATGTTATATTTTCAGTTACTGTTATTGGATGAGTTACTTTTTCATTATTTTCATTATACCAACCAATAAACGTATATCCTTCTTTTGTTGGGTCTTGTATACTTATTACTACGCTTCCATATTCTGCTGTTTCTTTATGATACTCTGTTCCTTCATTTATATATGTTACTGTATACTTATTTATCTCGTATACCGCATATAAAGTAATGTCTTCTGTTATTTTTGTACTAAATTCGTATTCTTCTCCATTTTCTTTTATTGACCAATATTTAAATGTATAGCCTATTTTACTTGGATCTGTATTTGGTTTTAATGCGTTTTCTCCATAATTTATTTTTTGATCTTCTATATATTTTACACCTTCATTATAGTAACTTACTTTATAACTATTTATTTCATATTTACTATATAAAGTCATATTTTTTGTAACTGTTATTGGATGATTTACTTTTTTATCATTTATATCATACCAGCCTATAAACGTATATCCTTCTTTTGTTGGATTTTCTACATTTTTTATAGTGTTTCCATAAAGTGCTGTTTCTTTATGATATTCTTTCCCTTCATTTATATATGTTACTGTATATTTATTCTTTGTTGCTTTATATGTTGCTTTATATTCTTGATTACCTGTTACTTTTGTTATCTCTGGAGACCATTTATCAAATTCATATGTATATTCTTCTGTTCTTTTCTTTGTTGGTGTTTCTTTCTTATATGTTGGAGTGCTTCCATAATCTAATGTCTCTTCTTGTAATACACTTCCATCTTCATTTATAAATCTTACTTTATATTTATTTATTTCATATTTACTTTCTAATATTAGATTTCTTGTGATTGGTTCATATACATCATATTTTTCTTCTCCTTCATACCATCCTTTAAATGTATATCCTTCTTTTGTTACTTCTGGTGCATTTATTATGCTTCCTTCTTCTAACTCTTCTTCTTTTATTATTTTTCCTTCATCTATATATTGTACTGTATATTTCTTTGTACTTTCTTCTACTTTTCCATATAGTATTATATCTTTTGTTACACTATTTTCAAAATTATATTTATTTGTATATTTTTTATCTGTATACCATCCTTTAAAGTTTTCTTGTACTATTTTTGGTTCTTCTATTTTTTCTCCTTCTAGTACTTTTTCTTTTCTATATTCTTTTCCACCTAGAATATATACTACATTTTGGTATACTTCTCCTTTTGCTGTTACTTTCTGTAAATAACTTCTTGCTTCATCTGTTTTTTCTATATCTAATTTTAATGTTATTTCTTTTTCTTCTCCTGCTTTTAACTTTATTCCTTCTAAGCTTCTATTTATTATCTTTTCATTCTTTTCTTCCCATTCACTATTTTTCTCTTTATTAAATTTTAATCCTTCTGTTACTTCTTCTTCTATTTTTGTTATCTCTCCAGATTTCTCTCCTGTATTTTTTATCTCTATTTTATATTCTATTTCTCCGCTTAGATTCTTTAAGTTCTTTACTGTCTGATTTACTTTATTTAATTTTCCATATTCATATTCTATTTCTTTTCCATTATTATTTAGTTTTATTTTACTTATATATTTCTTTACTTCTATTTCATATGGTTTTATTTTCTTTACTATTATGTTTTCTGTTATTCCTCCTATTACCTCTACTTCTTTTACTTCTTTTAACTCATAATTTTCTTCTTCTACTTTTATTGTGTATTTTCCTTCTTCTACATCACTAAATACATATCTTCCATTTTCATCTGTATATGTTCTTCTTATTTCTTCATTTTCTTTATTTATACTTAATTCAAGATTACTTACACTCATTCCTTCTTCATCTTGTACTATTCCTGTCACACTATTTGTTTTTACTTCTATTTCTTCTGTATTTACTTTTGTATATTCTTTTTCACTTTCTTCTTTTATTTCTATCTCTGGTTTTATCTTTGTTTCGTTTATCGCTCCATTTATTTCTATTTTTATATTTATTTTATTTTGTCTTCCTAATTTTACTTTCTCTATTTTTATTTCTATTTCTCTTCCATTTTCACTTACTGTGCTTGTGATTGTTTTACTTGTTATTTCTTTAAATCTTGCATATTTATTTTCTTCTTTTGTTAATGTTCCTTTTATTATTACATTTCTTTCTTCTATTCCCTCTACTTTTTCTAATTCATACAAAACAGGATATGTTATTTCTTCATACCCTTTTGATTCTATTACGCTTGATTTTAATTTTTCTATACTTGCGCTTTTTAATTTTACTTTTCCTTTATCTAAATCTGTATTTCCTATATTTACTATTCCTATTATTCCTAGTACTAATATCATTATTGTTATTAATGTTACATATTTTTTCTTACTTAATTCTTTCATATACAAGCACTCCATTTTCCATTATTATTTCTTATTTTAATTATACCAATTTATCCTTATTTTTTCTATATTTTATAACAAAAAAATGCACTTTTTTCAAAGTACATTTCTTTATTATTCATCTTCTAATTTTGCGACTGAAAGTTTTTCTCCATCTTTAACAATTACCATAGTCGCAGATGTTTGAAAATCATTAGATTTTGTATAATCCCAGCTGATTTTTACTTTATATGCTTCTGGATCTGTTACATTTTTAAAATCATCACTTTTTAGTTCAGTAGAAGGTACAATTTCTTCGATGCTATCGATTGTAACACTTTTTACTTCTGGTAAGTCTTGGCTTCTATCATTATCTAAATTACTTTTAACTTGTTTATATATTCCTTCTCTTGCATAATCTACAAAATCAGATTTATAACTTGAATAAACAAATTGTACAGAACCAATGTCGTTTATACTAGTTTTATTATTTAATGTATAAAAATCTATTATAAATAATTTACTTACAACACTAGCATATTCTTTATTATCTATTTCTTTCTTAGATAATACATTTTTTAGTTCTTTAAAATTTTCTTTAAACAATTCTGTATCTGTATCAACTACAGAATAATCAAAATTTTTAATTTGATCAACAACAGTTTTTTGTGGCTTTTCTTCACCCTTATTTCCTACTTTTAAAGCAACAAAAACAAGAGCTGCCGCAACCAAAAGTACAAGAATAAAAATTATTATTTTTTTCTTTTTTGACATCTTCTTTTTTTCTTTTTTCTTCATATTATTCCCCTTCTACTTGCTTTAATTTATCCTTTTCTGTTTTTATTAAATCATATTTTATAATATCATTTGATATGTTTAATCTCTTTGCAGCATATTCATTATTCTTTTCTATTTCATCATTATTAACTACATAATCTGTATTTAATATCTTATATTGGTCTTTTTGACTATTATAATAAATATTATTTGTAAGCCAGTTACCATTTGGGAATACAACGACATTATCAGTTAAATTCATAATATCATTACCTAAATTATATTTTGGACTAACTCCTAACATATTAGCAAGTGTTGGCATTGCATCATACATTCCCATAGCAGTATCTATTTTCTTAGATATATTACCATCTTTTTCCCAAATTATAAATGGAACTGATCTATTAAGTTCATACCAATAATAATCTATATCAGTATAATTTGGATCATCTTTTTCTAATACCTCATTTGTTTCTTTATTATAATTATACATTCTTACATAATCTGATTTTGCAAGTTTAGCATCATGATCACCATAGAATACTAATATTGTATTATCAAGAAGTCCAGCTTCATCTAATTCAGTTATTAATTCTCCAATTGCAGAATCTGCATAATGCGCTGATTTGAAGTAATTTCCAAGTTTTGTTCCTTCCATATATGGATATGTAACTGTCTCTTTTACTTCTTCTCCATTTTCATTTGTTTTTGTAACTTCTTCTTTAATATCTACATCAAATTCACCATATTTATCTGTATCATCAAATGGTGTATGATTTGAAAGCATTATTAAAGTTGCATATACTTTATCATGTTCACTAAATTCTTTTTTTAATTTTTCTGCTTCTCTTTTTTTTAGTCCTTCTTGAATGTGATTATATACTTTTTCAGTTTCTATTCCTGTTTCACTTCCTAATAATTCTGCTATTTTTTTTACAATTTCATCTTCCATATTCTTACCACCTTATCTTTTGATAAGTATATAATAACACATAAATTTTTAAAAAACTATAAAAAATCAAAAAAAATTATATTTATAACAATAGCTATAATAAGTTTAATTGTTTTGTTTAATATTAATTCATATGCAGTAAACAATACAGCCAATACAAGTAATACTGCTAAAAATAATAGCTCAACAAGTACTGATACAACATCAAACAAAAGTAAAAATGAAAATACTCAAAAAACAACAAGTGCTACAAACAAGAAATCAAGCAATGCAAATTTAAGTAATTTAGGGATTAAACCAAATGACTTTTCTGGATTTAAACCAACAATAACAACATACAATGTTACAGTATCAGAAGATGTTGAAGAAATAAATGTTTATGCTACCCCGCAAGATTCTAAAGCTACTGTATCAGGTACAGGAAAAAAACAACTAGAAAGTGGAAAAAATACAGTATCAGTTGTAGTAACAGCAGAAGATGGAACTAGTAAAACTTATACAATTAATATAAATAAAAGTGGAAATGCAAAGGACAATGCTAAAAGCAATAATCAAGATGGATCTAAAGGATTATCAGAGTTGAAAATTGAAGGTTTAACATTATCACCAGAATTTGATACAAATACATATGAATATACGACAAAATATATAGGGGAGGATACAAAATTAAATATTAGTGCTGTTGCAACAGATAGTAAATTTGTTGTAGAAGTAACAGGAAATGAAGAATTAAAAGAAGGCGAAAATATAATTACAATATTAGTATCTGATTCAGATGGGGAAAATGTTGCAACATATCAAGTAATAGTAAATAAGAGTTTAGTAGATGAAGAAGCAGTACAAAAAGAACAAGCTGAGAAAAGAAAGAAAATTATTATTGCAAGTGTAGTTGGAATAATTATTATAATATTAATAATTGCATTTATAATTAGATACAGAAGAAATAGATATTATGAAGATGAAGAAGATTGGGAAGAAGACCATAATGATTTATTTCCAGAAGATAATATAAATGAAGGTTATGATGAAGAAAAAACAAATTATGAAGAAGATACAGAAAATGATGATATAGATTTTACAGAGGTAAAAGGCAAGACAGAGGAAGAGTAAA
>OGFG01001622.1_pt1 | contig 21539 bp, 20 predicted proteins | sample 1570761 | NCBI WGS metagenome assembly OGFG01 (sample SAMEA2581938, study PRJEB24529) | metagenome | biome: Human gut stool | place: China | collected 2011 | reverse complement strand
GTGAACTCTTTCCATTGATTTTTTAAGAAATTCTAATATTGTTCCATTCGCATTCAAAAATTCTAAAACCATATACATATATACATTTTGGCCGGAGTGAGAGAGGCTCATTGTTTTATATTAGATTTTCTTTTTGAACGTAATGAATAATACATACTTATAAATAATATATTCCCCATAGTTCCCAAGAAATCTCAACACCCTATGATTTAAAACTATTATCCAGTAACATTACTTTTTTGATTTGGCCCTTTTTTATTGACAAAAAGCCAATTTAAATATAGAATATAAAAGGAAAAAATATCCTTGAAAAATGTCTATTTTAGACATAAATTATATAAAATAAAAACATACTGTTACTTTATTGTAAACAAAGCGAAAGGAGAAAAAATGGAATTTATAAAAACACTATTGAAAAACAAAAAAATAGCATGGAAATTAGGAAAAAGTGATTTTAAAAATAGATTTGCAAGCACAAGCTTAGGAAGCATATGGGGATTTTTACAACCATTTATTTTTATGATAATGTATGTAATCGTATTCCAAGGAATATTTGGAATGGAAGGAGACAATGGGTCACCATATGTTGTATGGTTCTTACCAGGAATGGCATTATGGCAAGCTATAAATGACAGTGTAATGAGTTCTAGTATGTCAATAAGAAGTTATAGTTACCTTGTAAAAAAAGTAGTATTTCCAGTAGATATAATACCAATTATATCATTAATAGGAAGCAGTTTTGTATCAATATTTTTAATGTTAGTTGCAACAGCTGTATGTGCAATTTTTGGATATATGCCAAATGTATTTATAATAATATATATAATAATAGCTTTGTATGCGTTTTTAATAGCATTTACAAGATTTACATCAGCATTAACAACACTTGTACCAGACTTTTCAAACTTACTTGGAATATTAATGCAACTATTTTTCTGGGCAACACCTGTTGTATGGAGTGTAACAAGACTTGCAGGACATACAAAAATATTACAAATAATTCAATGTATGCCATTTTCATATTTGATTACAGCATTTAGAGGAGCATTTATGGGAGAAAATATAATAATTGCAAATCATGGATTATATACAATAATTTTTTGGGTAATTACAATAGTAATGTTTATATGGGGAAATCACATTTTTAATAAAAACAAAAAAGATTTTGCAGATGTATTATAGTGAAGAAGGGAAAATAGAATGCAAGAAACAGTAGATGTATTATTAGCAACTTATAATGGTGAGAAATATATTAGAGAACAAATTGAAAGTATATTAAATCAAACTTATAAAAATATTAGATTAATAATATCAGATGATTGTTCAAAAGATAATACACCAGAAATATTAAAAGAATATGAAAAGAATGATAATAGAGTAGAATTATATATACAAGAAGAAAATTTAGGAGTTGTAAAAAACATAGAATTCTTATTAGGTAAAGTAAAAGATAAGTATTATATGTTATCAGACCAAGATGATGTATGGCTTCCAGAAAAAATAGAAAAATCATTAGAAACATTAATAAATAAAAATGTTGATTTGGTTTTTGGAGATTTAGAGGTTGTTGACCAAGATTTGAAGACTATGTATCCATCATTTGGCGATTTTATGTTATTAAATAAAAAAATTAATAAATACATTAATAGTACAAAACTGAATTATATATATAATTGTGTTACTGGATGTACAGTACTAGCAAAAAAGGAGACAATTCAAAAAATATTACCATTACCTGAAAGGTCTAAATATTTAATACATGATCATTGGATTGGATTAATGGTTAGTATTTATGGAAAAGTGGCATATATGCCAGAAAAATATATAAAATATAGGCAACATGGAAATAATCAAGTTGGTACTGAAAAAATATCACATGGTTTTAGAAAATTAGATCAAGTAAGAGAACTATTTATAAATGTAAAATTAGGAGTATTTGGTACCTATGTAGAAAATAATGATAGATTTCCAGAAAGTATGCAAAAACTTAATGTTGAAATATATGATTATTTTAAAATGATACAAAATAAGAAAAATATAAATTTTAGAAAATGGGGAACTTTTCATAAATTATATAAAACTGAAAGTTTTAGCTATTATATGTTAAATTTCATAATAATGAATCTACCAATATTAGGAAGACCATTATTTAATATAAGATATGGAATACTAAAAATTTTAGGAAAAAGATAAAGAGGTTAAAGAATGGACAAAGAAAATCTAGAAAATGAGTGTGTAATTGAGATTAAAAATTTAAGAAAAGATTATAAGATGTATAAAACAAAAAAAGCAAGATTGTTGGAAGCTGTTTTACCATTTTATCAAAATCATGGTACATTTAGTGCAATTAATGATTTGAATTTGGAAATTCATAAAGGTGAGGTACTTGGAATTTTGGGAAAAAATGGTGCAGGAAAATCAACTTTATTAAAAATGATAACAGGTGTTGTAACACCTACTTCTGGAACAATAAAAGTAAATGGAAAAATTAGTTCATTATTAGAATTAGGAGCAGCATTTAATCAAGAATTAACAGGTGAAGAAAATATATATCAACATGGACAAGTTATGGGATTGACAAAAGAAGAAATAGAAGCTACAAAACAGGATATAATTGATTTCGCAGATATAGGAGATCATTTATATCAACCTGTAAAGACATATTCATCAGGTATGTTTGCTCGTTTAGCATTTGCATGTGCAATAAATGTAAATCCGGATATCTTAATTGTTGACGAAGTCTTATCAGTTGGAGATATTGCATTCCAATTAAAATGTTTCAAAAAATTTGAACAATTTAAAGAAAAAGGAAAAACAATACTTTTTGTTACACATAATATTACAGATGTTATAAGAAATTGCAATAGAGCAATAATTATATCAGATGGAAGTAAAATATTTGATGGTAATGTAAAAGATGGAGTAGAAAAATATAAAAAAATAATTGCAAAACAAGATGAAGATAAAAAAGAAATAGATGAAAAAGAAAAATTAAAAAATGAACATGAACAATCTTTGGGATTTAAAAATAATAATCAAGATGAATGGAAGAAAAATTATGCAATAAATCCTAATATTATAGAATATGGAAATGGACAAGCTGATTTAATTGACTTTGGGATTTTTGATACAAATGGAAATATATTAACATCAATTCCAAATGATAGAGAAATTATATTAAAATCAAAAGTTGTATTTAATGAAAAAATTATAGATCCAATTTTTACAATGACTGTAAAAGATTTTAAAGGATTAGACATGATGGGAACAAATACTTTGATAGAAAAAATAGTAACAGGAACTTTTGAAAAAGGTGATACAGCAATTATAGAATTTAAACAAAAAATTAGTTTAGCACCTAATAAATATACTTTATCATTTAGTTGTACTCATTTTGATGGAAATGGAGAATTGGAAGTATTAAGCAGAAAATATGATGCATTATTAGTTGAAATAACTTCAAATAAAGACACTGTCGGATTATATAGATTAGATTCTGACATAAATATCATAAAAACAAAAGGGGCTAATTAATATGAGAAAAAACAAAATTTTAAAAGTAATTGTAATTATATTGTGTATTATTTTAGTAATAGGGATTTTTTCATATGTAAAAAGAAGAAGCAATTATATTTATTTAACTCAATTTTCACCAACAACAGGAAGACAAATGATGGGATATGGAATAAAAACAATAAATGGAAAAATTGTAATAATCGATGGTGGAACACAAGATGATGCTGAACAACTTGAAAAATATATTATTGATAATGGTGGAGAAGTATATGCATGGTTTATAACACATCCACATATTGACCATGCAGGAGCATTTGAAATACTTTCACAGAATGATGAAATAAAAATTGATAATATCTATATGTCAATAACAGATAAAGATTGGTATATATCAAATGAACCATCAAGAGAAGTAGATATAAATGAATTTTTTAAAGTAATTGAAGATGAAAAAATTGCTGAAAAAATAATACAACCACAAATAAATGATATAATTAAAATTGACAATATTACTGCTAAAATTTTGGGAATAAAAAATACAGAAATTATTAATAATGCAATTAATAATTCTAGTATGGTAATACAAATAAAGGTTAATCAAAAGAAAATATTATTTTTGGGTGATACGGGAACAGAAAGCAGTGAAAAATTAATAAAAAATCAAGGAAAAAATTTAAAATCTGATATTGTACAAGTTGCACATCATGGACAAAATGGAGCAACAGAAGAGTTATACAAAATAGTAAAACCAGAAATATGTTTATGGCCAACAACTGAGTGGTTATGGAATAACTCTATTGATGGTAATGAAGGTACAGGACCTTGGAAAACAGCAGAAACAAGAAAATGGATGAGTGACTTAAAAATAAAACAAAATTACTTGGCACAAAATGGAATACAGAGTATCAAAATTTTTTAGACATAATTAAATTAAGAAAATGAAAGGTAAAGATATGGAAGATGAAAAAAATGAGATAGAAATGCTATCTAATACTAGAAAAAATATAATTAGTTGGTATCCATTTGAACCAAATGCTACATTATTAGAGATAAATGCAGATTCAAAACAAATAACAGAAGAATTAAAGAAAAAAATTAAAAATGTTACAATAATAGAATCTAGTGAAATAGAGAATATATCAGAAAGATTTGATTATATTACAATAATTGGAATTGAAAATATAGAAGATATACAACAAATATTAAAAAATGTAAAAAGATTATTAAATCAAAATGGAAAATTATTGATTGCAATGAACAATAAGTATTCAATAAAAAATTTGTCAACTAAAAGTGGAATTGATAAAATTTTAAACAACAATAATAGAGAATATACATTAAATCAAATACTTGACATGCTACAACAAGACGGATTTAATAATGCAAAAACATATTATCCATTAACAGATTACAAATTTACAAATGTTATATTTACAGATAAAAAAATATTAAAGAGTGAACTTTCTAGAAATATAGTTTATAATAGTGAAGATGAAATAAAATTCTTTGAAGAAAATGATTTGATGGATAAATTACTTGAAGATAATATTGAATTTAAAAATTTTACAAATTCGTATTTTATTGAAGTTTTTAATGGAGAATATACAGATAATGAAATCAGATTAGTTACATTTGCAAATATGAGAAAAGACGAGTATAAAATAATAACTATAATGAAAAATGATTTTATATATAAATATCCAGATAATGAAAAAAGTAAAAAGCATATAGAAAATGTAAAGAAAAATATAGATATAATGCTAAATTCAAAATTAAAAACAATAGACAGTTATGATGATGAAAAAATAATCAGTAAATATGTTGAAAATGATACATTTGATAGAATTATATTAAATACAGTAAAAAAAGAAAGTAAAGATAAGGCATTAGAATTAATAAAAAAATTTGAACAAACATTATTAGATAATTTAGAAGAAGGCTCAAAAGAAAATAATGTATTTGATAGATATGAGATTGAATATGAAAAAGATATAATAAATAACATGAAATTTGCAAAATATGGATTGTGGGATTTGATATTTCAAAATTGTTTTTATATAGATAATGATTTTTATTTTTATGATCAAGAATGGATGGAAGAAAATATACCAATAAAATTTATATTATATAGAGCAGTTAAATATTTTACAAAAATTAGAAAATATATTTCAATAGAAGAATTATACGAATATTTAAATATAGATGAAAAAGAACTTGAAATATTTGAAAAATTAGATGATAAAATTCAAGAAAAAAGTAGAAATGATAATACATGGAAAATACAAAAAAATGGAAGAAATATAGAAGAACTTAGAATACAAAAACTTACTGATAATCATACAATAAATTTGTTAAATAATGAAATTCAAAACAAAAATAATGAAATAGCAGAATTGAAAAAAGTATATGAAAATACTCAAAATAAAATTGATTTTATATATCAGTCAAAATCATGGAAAATAGCTGAAAAATTAAGAAAAATAAGACAAATGTTTAAATAATGAAAGGAATGGATTTACAAATGGCACAAAAAAAGAGAATTAGAGATAGATTATTTCCAGAAGGTGGGAAAATAAGAAGTTATTTAAGAACAACAAATAGATTTGTAAAAAGCATGTTTAGTATAGACTATCTAAAAGAACAAAAAAACAAAATAAAAGAAAAAGGTTGGAGAGTTACTTGGATAGAAATGAAAAGATATATGGTTATGGGAACAGCAGCAGAACCAGAAAACCTATATCAAATATGGATAGAAAAAAATGAACCAACAAAAGAAGAGTTACAAGAACAAAAAAATACTAAATTTAAAATAAATCCTAAAATTAGTATAATAATTCCAATGTATAACACACCAGTTAATTTTTTTGAAGAATTAGTTGATAATTTGATTGGACAAACATATTCAAATTGGGAATTATGTTTAGCAGATGGTAGTCCAGAAGAAAATAAAGAACTAGAAAAAATCTATAAAAAAGATGAAAGAATAAAATATAAATTTATTGGCGAAAACAAAGGAATTGCTGGAAATACAAATGAAGCATTATCTTTGGTTACAGGAGATTTTGTTGCATTACTAGACCATGATGATTTATTGCCATTATTCTCTTTATATGAAATAGTAAAATGTATAAATGAAAATCCAGATGCAGAATTTATTTATACAGATGAAGATAAATTTGAAAAATTAGGTGGAAAAAGATATGATCCATACTTCAAATCTGATTTTGCCCCAGATACATTAAGAGCCAATAATTTTATATGTCATTTTAGTGTGTTTAAAAAAGAATTAATGGACAAATTAGGCGGATTTAGAAGTGAATATGATGGAGCACAAGATTATGATATACTATTAAGAATGAGTGAAGAAACAAATAAAATAGTACATATTCCAAAAATATTATATCATTGGAGAGTACATGCACTATCTACTGCAAAAGCTGGTGGAACAGCAAAACCATATGCATATGAAGCTGGGATTAAAGCAATACAAGACCATATTAATAGACTTGGATTAAAAGGTACAGTAGAACAAGGAAATACATTAGGAACATACAAAATCAATTATGAAGTAATAGGAAATCCAAAGGTTTCTATAATAATCCCTAACAAAGATTATATTAATACACTTAAAGTATGTTTGAATTCATTAAAAAAACTTACTACATATGAAAATTATGAGATTATTGTTGTTGAAAATAATAGTGAAGAAAGTGAAACTTTTGAGTATTATAAAAAAATAGATGGAAAAGATAAAATCAAAGTTGTATATTTCCCAGAAAAAGAATTCAATTATTCAAAAATAATAAATTTTGGAGTAAAAAATTCAACAGGAGATTATATAATACAACTTAATAATGACACAGAGCTTATGACACCAAATTGGATACAAGAAATGCTTGGATTTGCTCAAAGGGAAGATGTTGGTGCAGTTGGTGTTGAATTATTTTATCCTGATAATACAATTCAACATGCAGGAATAATAATAGGAATTGGTGGAGTAGCTGGACATGTATTTAAGAATTTACCAAAAGGTATACATGGATATTTTTCAAAAGATGCTATGATACAAAATTTAAGTGCTGTTACAGCTGCATGTATAATGACACCAAAATCAATTTATGATGATGTTGATTATATGGATGAAAAATTTAAAGTTGCATTTAATGATGTTGACTTTTGCTTAAAAATTAGAGAAAAAGGAAAATTAATTGTATATAATCCATTTGTACAATTTAAACATTATGAATCAAAAAGTAGGGGATTTGAAGATACACCAGAAAAGAAAGAAAGATTTCAAGCAGAAATTGATAGGTTCCACGATAAATGGCAATCAGTTTTAGATAAAGGAGACCCATATTATAATATTAATTTAAGACTAGATAATGATCAATGTGCAATAAGAACTGAAAAGGTGGAATATTAAGAAGAAGGGAAAAATAGCTTTTAGCTAGGATAAGAAGATGAAAGACAAAACTAATAATATAAAAACAATAATGATAAAAATTTTTAATAAAATGAAATATCCACTAGAATTTATATTTTCATTATTATTTATAATAGGAATGTATAAATTCATTACTGTAAAAAGTTATGAAGGATATTGGTCAAGAAAAATATTGATATATCTTATTTTTACAGGAGTAGCAACACTTGGTATATTAATATATAATTGCATAAAAGATAAAGATAAAATAGAAAATATATTTCTTAATTTTGCAATACCAATAGGGTTAATGTATGCGATTTTTATGATGCCAACATATACACCAGATGCTGGTGCACATATATGGAAAGCATATGAGTTGTCAGAAGGAATTTTTATAACAAAAATAAATGACAATGGAGAATCATTAACAACTGTACCAAAAGCATTAACATCTTATGGAGAATCTGTATTAACAAAATATAGTGTATTAAATGAAAGCAAAAATGATGAATTAGTAGCAGATTATAATACAACAGTTGATGTAAATACACCAGCAAAAGGATATTTTTCATTGTTTTATGTAATTTATGCAATTGCGTTTTTAATTTCCAGAACATTATCTTTAAATATGATTATAGGATTATTTTTAGCAAGAATATTAAATTATATTTTAGTATTAGTTCTAGGATATATATCTATAAAGAAAATACCATTTGGTAAAATACTATTAGCAGTATATTTAATGATACCTATGATGCTTCAACAAGCAACGGCTATTTCAGTTGATAGTTTAATGAATGCAATAATAATTTTCTTTATTTCATATATATTAAGTTTAATGTTTAATAATGAGAATTTAAAGAAAAAAGAAATAATAATACTATTGGTTTTATCAGCATTTATTGGATTATCAAAAGTAACATATATTCCATTACTTGGATTAGGATTAATATTATTAATTCGTAAAAAAGATTTAAGTTTAAAGAAAAAAATATTATTTAGTGTATTAGCTGTAATAGTATGTTTGGGAAGTATGTTTGCTTTAAGCAGAGCCACAAGTGGATTTACAAACAATAAAAGTATTGAAGCATATTTAGAAGAAGCAGGTGTTAATAGTCAAGAACAAATAAACGGAATTATAAGAAATCCAGTTCACTATTTAAAAGTACTTTATAATAATTTTAAAATAAATGGAACTTATTACCTATATAGTTGTATAGGAGAATATATGGGATGGTTAACTATAATGTCACCAATACAATATGTATACTTATACATAGCGGTATTGTTTGCGGCAATTTTTGTAGAAAACAATTCAGAAGTGTTAAATAAAAAAGAAAAAATATGGACATTTATGTTAGCATTATTAATGGATTTACTAATAGTAACAGGTTTATATATTGAATGGTCAAAAGTTAATGATTTAATAGTATTAGGAGTACAAGGAAGATATTTCTTACCAGTGACAATACTTATGTTATTATGTTTATGTCAAAAGGAAAATTATATAAAAATTAAAAATCCTAATATAGTAATGTTAGTATGTTCAAGCTTAGTAAACTTGCTATTTATAAAACAGATTATATTGTTCTTTATATAAAAAATTGAGAGGAGAAAAATGGCTATGAAAATCTTATTAATAGTTCCAGCATATAATGAAGAAGAAAATATACTAAAAGTGCGTAATATAATTGAGAACTATAATGAAAAAAGTGAACAAAAGCTGGATTATATAATAATTAATGACGGTTCTACTGATAATACAGAAAAAATATTAGAAGATAATAATATAAAACATATAAATTTAATTCACAATTTAGGAATTGGTGGAGCTGTTCAAACAGGATATAAATATGCACATGAAAATGATTATGATATAGCAATACAATTTGATGGTGATGGACAACATGATGTAAATTATGTTGAAAAAATATGTAAACCTTTAATTTTACAAGAAGCTGATATGGTAATAGGAACAAGATACTTAGATAAAAAAGAAAGCAATTTCCAATCTACATTTATGAGAAGATTTGGATCACAAATAATATCAATGTGTATAAAAACTTTTTGTGGTAAAAAAATAACAGATCCAACATCTGGTTTTAGAGCAGCAAATAAAAAAGTAATAAAAGAATTTGCTAATAGTTATCCAACAGAATATCCAGAACCTGAATCAACAGTTTCATTATTAGTAAATAATTATAAGATAGAGGAAGTTCCTGTTAGTATGAATGAAAGAGAAGCAGGGGTTTCATCAATAACAAAGAATTTTTGGAAACCAGCAGATTATATGATAAAAGTAGTTTTGGCAATAATTGTAGATAGTATTAGTTTGAAAAAAAGAGGAGGCAATAAATAATGCAATCAACATTAAAAATGGTATTAGTAGTGATTTTGGTTATTTATTTATTTATAATATCAAAATCTGTAAAACATAAAAACATGAGAATAAATTATTTAATATTTTGGTCTATTGCTGGAATTTTATTAATAATAGCATTATTAGCTCCAAATTTTATAGAAAATATTTCAAAAACATTTGGATTTGAATTACCAATAAACATGATTTTTAGTTGTGCAATTTTTGTTATTTTGTACTTAATATTTGATTTAACAAGATTAATAACAAAAGAGCAAAATAAAAATGTAATGCTTATACAAGAAATATCAATGCTAAAACAGAGAATAGAAAAAATCGAAAAAGAAGGAAATAAAAATGAAGAAATTTAAAAAACATACATTTGTAGTTTGTGCATATAAACAATCTGAATATTTGGAAGAATGTATACAGTCATTGATAAAACAAAATGTTCAGAGTAATATAATAATTTCAACTTCAACTCCAAATGAATATATTACAAATATTGCAGAAAAATATGATTTACCAGTATATATAAATGATGGAGAAAAAGGCATCGGAAAAGACTGGAACTTTGGAATAAGTAAAATAGAAACAGACTATGTTACAATAGCACATCAAGATGATGTATATAAACCAAATTATTTAGAAGAAATAGTAAATAACATAGAAAAAGGAAATGATTTTGTAATAGCATTTACAGATTATAGAGAAATAAAAAATGGAAAAGAAATTGATTTAACAACAAATTTAAAAATAAAGAAAGCATTATTATTACCATTAAGATTCTTTAAAAAGTCTAAATTTTGGAAAAAAAGAGCTTTGTCATTAGGATGTAGTATATGTTGTCCAAGTGTCACAATAAATACTAAAATAACTGGTAAAAGCCCATATAAAACAGAATTGAAATGTGATTTGGACTGGGATACATGGGATAAGATGATAGAATATAAAGGGAAATTTTTATATATTCCAAAAGAGTTAATGCAACATAGAATACATGAAGAATCAGAAACATCTAATTTAATAGAAAATAATATTAGATTAGAAGAGGACTATATTATGTTTAAAAGATATTGGCCAGAACCAATTGCTAAGTTCTTGATGAAATTTTATGGAAAAGCTATAAAAACAAATGAAATGTAGAAAAAGGGGAATCTTTAATGAATAAGGAATTTTATAATGTAGTAATATTAATACCATCATATCAACCAGATGAAAAACTAACTAAATATGTTAATGAATTAATTGATAATAAATTTAGAAAAATACTTATTGTAAATGATGGCTCAGATGAAAAATGTAACAAAATCTTTGATGAACTAAAAAATAAAGAAGAATGTATAGTTTTAGAACATAAAGAAAATATGGGAAAAGGAAAAGCTTTAAAAACAGGTTTTGAATATTACATAAATAATATAGATAGAACAGAATTTGTTGGAATAGTTACAGCTGATAGTGATGGACAACATTCTGTAAAAGACACGATAAAAATAGCAGAATCTATTGATAAAAATAAAGATAATAAATCTATAATATTAGGAGTAAGAAATTTTAATAAAAAAGATGTTCCTTTTAGAAGTAAATTTGGAAATAATATGACAAGCTTTTTCTTAAAAGTATTGTATGGAGCTAAAATACAAGATACTCAAACAGGATTAAGAGGATTTACAAATCAAATAATGGAAGAATGCTTAGAAATTAAAGGCAACAGATATGAATATGAAACAAATATGCTTTTATATGCTATTAATAAAAAAATAGATATGACTCAAATTGAAATTGAGACAATTTACATAGAAGATAATAAATTATCACATTTTAATCCAATAAAAGATTCATTTAAGATATATAAATTGATATTTGGAAATTTTATTAAATTTTCAATGTCAGGAATAATATCTTTTATAATTGATTATTTGTTATTTTTGTTATTTGCAAATATTATTTTTAAAGGATATGACTTAAAAAATTTAATTTTAGTTTCTACTGTCCTATCAAGAATAATTTCATCAGCAATAAACTTTACACTTAATAAAACAGTAGTATTTAATAATAAAGGTAATGAAAACACGATTTTATTAATAGTAAAATATTATACTTTATGTATTGTACAAATGTTGTTATCAGCAGGAATAGTATATGGAGTTTGCTGTTTTGTATCATTATCAAAAAATATAGTAAAAATAATAGTTGATTTGATTTTATTTTTTGTTAGTTATAAAATTCAGAAAGAAATAATATTTAAAAAACAGGAGAAATAATATGAGTTTAATTTTAGCACTAATTGTACTAATGGGAGTAGCAGTATTTACTAGTATAATTTTTAACAAAAAAATTGATAAAACAATAATTTTAAGTTTTTTTATAACAATATTTATTATATACATATTTGGATTTTTTGACCATCTTAAAGCAGGAGTGTATGCTGTTATAGCGTTATCATGTTTGATGTGGATAAGTAGTATAATTTTATTTTTTAGAAAAGATAAAAAAGAAATTATACATAATATAGTAACACCAGGAATGATAATTTTTGGAATATTAACAATTGTTATGTTTGTATTTGAAAGAGGAAGAATGCTTGTTGAATGGGATGAATTTTCACATTGGGGAAGCGTTGTAAAATCAATGTTTTTAACAAATGGATTATCAGTAAAAGAGGGCTCATCTTTAATGTTTAAATCATATCCACCAGCAATATCTATTTTTGAATACTTTTTCCAAGTAATCAACCGGTAGATATTGTGAATACTTAATATATTATGCTTATAAAGTGTTTGGAATAGCTTTATTTATATCTTTTTTAGATCATCTAAAATATGAAAAAGGAAGTATTATAAAAATAATCTTATATGTTACAATTATAATATGTGCACCTATAATTTTCTTTGATAATTATTATAATTCAGTATATATAGATGCAATATTAGGACTTACATTTGGCTTTTTATTATTAAAAATACTTGCACAAAAAGAAAAATATGAAATATTTGATATTCTTGTTATATCACTAGGATTATTTACATTGATATTAGAAAAAGATGTGGGAATATTTTTAGCATTAATAATATTAATAATATATTTTGTAGATATAATCTTCTTTAAAAATAAAGAAGAATTTAAAAATATGAATAAGAAAAAAGCTATAAAATTAGTTGCATATATTTTATTACCAATACTAGGAATAATAATTGCAAAATATTCATGGAGTTATTTAATAAAAGTAAATAATGTAGAAGTAATGTTTTCACGGAAAATATGATTTAAAAGAATTTGTAAGAATTTTAGTAGGAAAAGAAACAACATCATATAGAAAACAAGTTATTTCTAATTTTAAAAATGCAATATTAAATAAAGGAATATATAGTGGAATAATAAGTCTTACAACGATTCAAATAGTAATAGTATCAGCACTAGTTTTATTAGGATTAAGTAAATTCTTAAAACTTAAAAAAAGAGAAGCAGTTTTAATTAGTATCATATTTGGAGGATGGATAATTTACTTAATAGGGTTATTAGTAACTTATTGTTATAAATTTAATGCTGCCGAAGCATTAGAATGTGCATCATTTTCAAGATATGTTGGAATTTATATAATAGGAATAATCTTTATTATTATTGGATTGATATTAGATAGAAAAGATATAACATTAAAACAATTATCAATTATAACATGTGTAATATTATTAATATCTCATATAAACATAATTTTTGATATAAAAGGAAACATAGAAAGTTCTGTTCAACAAAGAAATGCTTATATTGAAGAAGTTAACAAAATAAAAGAAAATATTGATGAAAATTGTAAAGGAATATATATAATAAGCATTATTTCAGATGATACAGAATATCCAGGATTTAAATATTTTGTTATGAGATATGAACTTATACCAATAAAATTTAATTATGACGAAGCTTATAGTATTACAACAAACAAAGAGAGAGTTTCAGGAAATATTGCATATATGTCATATGAACAATTAAAAGAAACAATTTTTAATAATTATGATTATGTTTATATAAATGATGTTGATGAAGAATTTAAAGAAGAATATGGAGAATTATTTAATTATAATGTAAAAAAACATAATTTATATAAAGTACAAGAGAATAAATTAGTAGATATGTATGAATGAAAGGAACATTAATGGAAAAAGATATACAATTTAAGAAAAATTTTATATGGAATATAATAGGTACAGGATTTAATGCTTTTAACTCATTATTTTTCATGATAGCTATAACAAGAATAAATGGAGTAGATAATGCAGGAATATATACAATTGCATATTCTACTGCATGTATTCTATATATGATAGGAATTTATGCAGGACGTATATATCAAGTTACAGAAAGCAATAAAACAATTACAAACAAAGATTATATCTTTAATAGAATGATATCATGTAGTATAATATTTGTAATAAGTATATTGTTTGTTATTATAAAAAGATATGATATGTATAAATCTTCAATTTTTATTATATTAGCATTATATAAATCATTAGAAGCATTTAGTGATGTACTTTATGGAATATTACAAAAAAATAATTTTTTAGATAAGGCAGGAAAATCTTGTTTTATAAAAGCATTATTAAGTTTAATTGTTTTTATACTTATAGATATTTTTACACATAATTTGATAATTGCATGTCTTTCAATAGTAGGAGTATATTTAGTAATTATTTTATTCTATGATTATAGACAAGTTAGAAACTTTATAGGAAACACAGAAAAAGTAGAAATAAAAAATGTTTTGAATATATTTAAAGGTGGCTTTTTCACATTTGCAATATCTTTCTTAGGCGTGTATATGACTAATGCACAAAAATATGCAATAGACAGCTTTTTATCAGAAGACATACAAGCTATATTTGGAATAATAATTATGCCAGCTACTGTAATGGGATTATTAGCACAATTTTTAATACATCCTTATTTAAATGAAATTTTCGAATTATATAATTCAAAGGAATTTAAGAAAATAAAAAAAATATTATACAAAATAATATTAATTATTTTTGCAATTGGAATGCTTTGTTGTGTTGTTGGATATTTTCTAGGTACACCAGTTCTTGGATTTGTATATGGAATTGATTTATCTCAATATTCAGTACAGTTAACAATGATTTTGTTTGCAGCAACATTTTATACTATGGCTGGAATAATATCTCCAATATTGATAACAATGAGATGTAATTTAATACAATTTATAATATATACATTGATTTCATTGTTTGAATTGGTTTTATCAAATGTGATGGTATTTAAGGTTGGATTTGATGGGGCTATTTGGGCATATTTAATTACTATGATATTATATTTTGGAGTATTTTATATTGTTGCAATGAGAATTATAAAAAGTAAGGAAAAGGTTGTAGAATAATTTTTTATAAATATTTGATAATATATTACAATTAATGTAAATGAAGGAGAAAAATAATGAATATAGTATATACCTTAAATGATAAATTTGTACCACAAGTTGCTGCTGGAATTTGTTCTGTATGTGAAAACAACACTGATTTTGAAAACATAACATTTTATATAATTTCAAAAGAAATAACAGATGAAAACAAAGAAAAACTAACTAAACTTGTAAAAAAATATAATAGAAAAATTGAAATTATTGAATTAGGAGATATAAAAAAATATATTGATTTTGAATTTGACACAACAGGTTGGAATTCAATAGTATTAGCAAGACTAGTAATAGACAAACTATTACCTGAAACAATTGATAAAATACTTTATTTAGATGGAGATACAATCGTACGTGGAAATCTAAGTGAATTATGGAATACAGACATAAGTGAGTATATATTAGCTGCAAGCATAGAACCAACAGTAGATAGAGAAAGAAAAAAACAATTAGGACTAGAAAAATTACCATATTATAATGCAGGTATTTTATTAATAAATCTAAAAAAATGGAGAGAAGAAAAAGCAGGAAAAATAATTTTAGACTATTACAAAGCAAATGACGGAAAATTATTTGCAAATGACCAAGATGCAATAAATGGTTCATTAGCTGGAAAAATATATACATTATTACCTAAATATAATTTTTATAATATATTTTATCAATATCCATATAATTTTTTAGCAAAACTTATGAAACCAGTTGAATACATATCAAAAGAGGATTTTAAGCAATGTGTAAAAAATCCAATTATAATTCATTATTTAGGTGAAGAAAGACCTTGGAGAAAAGGAAATCATCATAAATATAAAAAAGATTATGATAAATATTTACAAAAAACAGATTGGAAAGACTGTGGAATAGAAAATGGATGGAACCTTTACTTTATATGTTGGTATATATTTAATTTTATTACAAAACCATTTCCATCTATAAGGTATAAAATAATAAATTCATTAATACCAACATTTATGAAAATAAGAGCAAAAAAATTAAGAAAATAAAAGGAGAAAAAATTATGAATCCAAAAATAACAATAATAATACCAGTATATAATGCAGAAAAATATCTACATAGATGTTTTGAAAGTATATTAGACAATGGATATGAAAATTTAGAAATTATACCGGTTAATGATGGCTCAAAAGATGGTTCACAAACAATTATAGATGAATATAAAGAAAAATATCCTAATATGTTTTTTCCTATAATTGAAGAAAATCAAGGAATTGGAATGGCAAGAAATAATGCACTAGAAAAAGCTACTGGTGATTATATAATGTTTATAGATAATGATGATTTTATTGACAAAGATTATATATCAAGACATATAAAAGAATTAGAAGAAAAAGATTATGATATGGTTTTGTCAGGATATAAAAGAGTTACAGATACTGAAACACAATTTAGTGTAACATTAGAAGATTATCCATGGTCAAGATATGTTTCAATAGCTCCATGGGGAAGATTATATAAAGCTAGTTTCTTAAAAGAAAATGATATTAAGTTTTTAAAAACACCTATTGGAGAAGATATATATTTTAATTTACAAGCAAATACACTTACAAATAATATTAAGATAATAGATTATACTGGATATAATTGGTATCAAAATAACATAAGTGTTACAAACACAATATCAAATAAAATAAATGGCATAAATGTTATAAATCTTTTAAACACACATTATGGAATTTTAAAAGAAAAAAATAGCATTAATGAAGAAAATTATGATTTAATACAAATCTATTTTATATTATTAGTTACACAATTTTTACAATGGCTAAGTTATAATTGTACATTTAAAGAAATAAGTAAATATTATGATGAATTTTTCGGTTGGATAAAAGAACATTTTCCAAAATATAAAAAGGTAAAATATTGGAAACTTACGAAAGGTGATAGATTAAAAATAAGGCTTATTATAGCAACAATGATGATTTCAAATAAATTACATTTAGGAAAAATTGCTGTATTTACTTATGGAAAACTTTTCTATTGATTTTAATGTCAATATGATTTAAAATCAATTTATAAAAATGTATTTGGAGGGGTGCTGTAAATGGATAAAAACAAAGAAAGAAGACTTAAACTTTTCTCTATTATAATATTATGTTCTTTATTATTAAATGTATTTTCTACAATTATCTTAGCAGATAATGAATTAGCAGAAAATAATTATGTAGCAAATGATATTGATGTTGAAAATAAAGACAATAATGAAACAATAGATGATGAAAATGAAGAAAATAATAATATAGTTGAAGATGATAATATAATTGAGGATAATAATATAATCGAAAATGAGACTGTAAAAAAAGACAACAATGTAGTTGATGATAAAACATTAGAAGACAATAATGTAGTCAATGAAATTGAAGATGTATGGGAAAATGATAATAATACTGAAAATGATTTTAGTGTATTATCAAGTACAAATTCATCATTAGGAATAAAGTATAGAACACATGTACAAAATGAGGGTTGGCAAAATTATGTACAAGATGAACAAATTGCGGGAACATCAGGTAAATCATTAAGATTAGAAGCTATTGATATGCAATTAGTAAACTCAAAACAAAATATAAATTTAAAATATCAAGTACATGTACAAAATATTGGATGGCAAGATTGGAAAAAGAACGGAGAAATGGCTGGAACATCTGGAAAAAGTTTTAGATTAGAAGCTATAAGAATTTGCTTAGATAGTTCTGATGAATATTCTGTAATGTATAGAGTACATGTACAAAATATGGGATGGCAAGAATGGAAAACTGATGGAGAAATAGCAGGAACATCTGGACAAAGTTTAAGATTAGAAGCAATACAAATAAAAATTGTTCCAAAACAGAAAAAAGGAAGAATATATGTTGATACACCAGTAAATGGAAATACATATTATTCATCATCGAATATAAGTGTACAAGGTTGGAAAATGGCAAATGTTTCTAATAGTACAATAAAAGCATATATTGATGATAAAGAAATAGAAGCAAATAAAATTACATATTATAATAGAACAGATGTAACAAATTCTATATTAGATTATGGAACAGCAACTCAAAATCCGAAAGCTGGTTTTAAATTTAATATAAGTTCATCAAATTTATCAAGTGGAAAACATACAATAAAAATTGTAGCTTATTCAGGAAGTTCTATATTAGCTACAAATAGTGTTAACTTTTATGTTGATAAACAATTACATGTAACTTATAGAAGCCATGTACAAAATGTTGGATGGCAAGGATATGTAAAAGATGGACAAATGGCAGGAACATCTGGAAAATCTTATAGAGTAGAAGCTCTAAATATAAATTTGATAAATGCACCTTCAAATGCTAAAATTTTATATAGAACACATGTACAAAATATAGGTTGGCAACAATGGAAATCAAATGGAGAGCTAACTGGAACATCTGGGCAGTCATTAAGAATAGAAGCATTACAAATAAAATTAGAAAATATGGATGAATATACTGTTGAATATCAAGTACATATACAGGACATAGGATGGTCTGGTTGGTATATAGATGGAGAAACGGCAGGAACTGTTGGGCAAGGTAAGAGAATAGAGGCATTAAGAATTAGAATAGTTTCAAAATATAAACATAATTATAATGGAATTGATGTAAGTGCTTATAATGGTACTATCAATTGGGGAAATGTTAAAAGAAGCGGAATAGATTTTGCAATGATAAGAGTAGGATATAGAGGATATGGAAAAGCAGGAAATTTTAGAGAAGATGCAAATTTTAGAACAAATATTAAAGCAGCAAATCAATTAGATTTACCAGTTGGAATTTATTTTGTAACACAAGCAATTACAGAAGCAGAAGCAATAGAAGAAGCTAATTGGGTACTAGATAAAATAAAAGAATATAAAGTGCAATATCCTATTGCAATTGACATAGAAGAACCTGGATTAGAAAGTCCATCTGATATTCCAAGAACTCAGAATTTAGATAAAAATACTCGTACATATTTAGCAAGTGTATTTTGTAAGACAATTCAAAATGCAGGATATACTCCAATAATATATACAAATCTTAATTGGGCTTATAATTATTTAAATATGACAGATTTGTCACAATATGATACGTGGATAGCAAGACATAGAGATATAAACTTAGGACCTGGTTATAAATGGGACTATTCAATGTGGCAATATTCAAGTACAGGTACTGTTAATGGTATTTTAGGAAATGTAGATTTAAATATTTGTTATAAAAAATATTAAAAAGAGGAAAACAAAATGGAAAAAATAAAAGAATTATATAAGAAATATAAAGAAATAATAAATTATCTAATATTTGGTGTGCTTACAACAGTAGTTTCTTTAATAGTATATTATGTTGCTGTATACACATTTTTAAACCCAGAAAACGCAGTTCAGTTGCAAATTGCAAATATACTTTCATGGATTGCGGGTGTTACATTTGCATATTTTACAAATAGAAAATATGTATTTAATAGTAAAGAACAAAATAGATTGAAAGAAGCCGGAAAATTTGTTATGGCTAGGGTTGTAACTCTTTTAATGGATATGGTTATTATGTGGCTAGGCGTAACATTATTATGCTTTAATGATAAAATAATGAAATTAATATCACAAGTTGTAATAATAATATCTAATTATGTTTTTAGTAAACTATTTGTATTTAAAAAGAAAAAAGATTAATTAGGAAAGGAATGTATTAAGAAATGGAAAAGAAAAAAGTAACATTAGTAATACCAATGTACTATGAAGAAAAAGTAGCAGAAGAATGCTATAAAAGAGTAAAAGAAAACTTAGAAAAATTAGAAAATTATGATCACGAAATAATATTTGTAAATGATGGAAGCAAAGACAAAACATTAGAAATATTAGAAAATATAGCTAGAAAAGATACAAATGTAAAAGTTATATCATTTTCAAGAAACTTTGGACATCAAGCAGCAGTAACAGCAGGACTTCAATATGTAACAGGTGATGCAATTGTTATAATGGATGCAGACCTTCAAGATCCACCAGAATTGATACCAGATATGTTAAAGTTGTGGGAAAATGGAAATGAAGTTATTTATGGAAAGAGAAAATCAAGAGAAGGGGAGAGTGCATTTAAATTATTTACAGCCAAGATGTTCTATAAAACTTTAAATGCGTTATCAGATGTTGAAATTCCAAAAGATACTGGTGATTTTAGATTGGTTGATAGAAAAGTTGTTGATACTGTAAATTCTTTGCCAGAACATAATAAGTTTCTGAGAGGTTTATTTAGCTGGGTTGGTTATAAACAAGCTCCATTTGAATATGAGAGAAAAGAGAGATTTGCAGGTGAGACTAAATATCCATTAAAAAAGATGTTGAAATTAGCTTCTGATGGTATTATTAGTTTTTCAACTAAGCCTTTAAAATTGGTTGGTGCATTAGGTATGATTTCAATTGTTATTTCAATTATTATATTGATTTATGCATTGGTTTCTTTTGCTTGCCATTCTCCTAATTTGTCTGCTGGTTGGACTTCTATTATGGTTGCTATTACTTTTTTTGCTGGTATTCAGTTGATGTCTATTTGGATTATTGCTGAATATGTAGGTAGAATTTATGATGAGTGTAAACAAAGACCTCAATATATCGTTGATAAAAAAATTAATATAAAATAGTATGTAACATTGGTTATGGTCAGTAAGAAATTTGTGGTTGCGTAGTTGCCTATATGTTTCTTTAAAATTTAACCTTTTCACTACATTCAAAAAGAAAATTTAATATAAAAATGTTAGCCTCTTTCACTCAGGCTTAAAATGTATATATGTATATGATTTGATAATTTTTG
>OGFG01001620.1_pt1 | contig 21545 bp, 26 predicted proteins | sample 1570761 | NCBI WGS metagenome assembly OGFG01 (sample SAMEA2581938, study PRJEB24529) | metagenome | biome: Human gut stool | place: China | collected 2011 | reverse complement strand
GCTTTTCTTTTGCTTGTACTGTTTCTGAAATCGGCTTTTGCGCATCAGGCAGAAGCGGTTTTCAGAAGGGATTATAGAACAATCTGGCTAAACTTATTCAGATTGTGGTTGCAATTATTTTCGGTTTGCAGTCATGGGTATGGTGCTTTAGGATATGTGGTTAGTAATGAGTTCCGTTTTTGATTAAATAAAACTGAAAAGAAAATATCGGCAGAAAACAGATGTAAAAGTATCTGTAGTATAGGTGCAGAAGTAAGTGCCTGCTTATGCAATTGCAGGAATATGGTAGTCTATTTATCGGTAATGATATTTATACGTCAAAAATCGCTTTTACATAGAACTTGTCTGTGAAGCTTAAGAAACTGAATTTTAATTAATTGTCTTCATAAATTGTCATGTTTCATTTTCAAATACTTAGTTTATAAGTATTTCTTATTTATATTTTTAAAAGTGATAAAATCTTCATATATTTGTTGGTTATATCTTATGGATAAATCAAGAGAGTATTATAAATATGAAATTATAGAGATACTGATATATGATAAGATTTTTACAATTTTCTGATATACATTTTCTTTTTTGTGAAGAGACAGAGGATGATTATGCACAAATGCGTATACGTTTTATTGAAGATTTAGAAAACGTAAAGCGTAATTTGGGTGCAATTGATTATATATTAATTTGTGGGGATATTGCCAACAAAGGACAAAAAGAAGAGTTTAATAGAGCTAAAAAGTTTATAGAGACAGTAAGTAATGCTCTAGAAATAGATGGAAAGAGACCCAATATTTTTGTTGTACCAGGTAACCATGATATTAATCGAAAATTTTATGAAGAAACTCGTAATTTGCTTAGACCTAAGTTGTTAGATAAAGATGGAGACAGTTTCTTACGATTGATAAAGCATTCTGAACCAGATACATTAAAAATACTTTATTCTCCTTTAACGGCATACAATGAGTTTGCTGAACCATATCTGGTTGATGAAATCAGTGAAACCATTATGATAGGTGATAAACTTTGTTTTGATAATAAGAATTATTATTGGAAATTTAATTTAGGAAAAGAAGGCGATTACAATGTTAATTTATATGGATTAAATAGTACGCTTACTTGTGACGGTAAAGAAAGAGCAAAAAAAGATTTAACAGATGCTTACCATCTTACTTTCCTTCCAAAGCCAGCATATAATATACAATCATTTGCTAATGAAATAAATATTTCAATGATGCACCATCCTTTGGATTGGTTAAAAGATGATGATAGTATTAGTCAAATATTTGATGACCGGTTTAAATTGCAATTATTTGGTCATATGCATCTTCAAAGTTCCTACAGTGATAAAACGATTAAAATCTTTTCTGGAGCATTTCAGCCAGAAAAAGAGAATAATCAAGAGGATTGTCCTCCTGTTTATAATGTTATAGAACTTAGTGTTGCAAATTCATTGATGAATGTAAAACTTGAATCTAGGAAATGGGACGGTTCTTATTTTATTAAATATAGTAAAGAATCAAAACTAATGTCTGTATCTTTATCTTCTCCTGATAATTGGTCTGAAGCTGCACATGAAGAATCAAGAAAAGAAACGAAGCAAATTGATAGTATTATGATACCGATTAATGAAATAAATTATAGGTTTATAAACAGTAATAAACAAAAGGATATTATAAATGCTGTTTTACCAGAAATTTATGATCCTAAGAAATCAGATCGTGCCAATTGTCTTTTGTTTCTAAAAGGAGTTAGGGAAAAAGGTCTTTATCAGCAATTACTTAATGAACTAGAAAAAGTAAACCAATAAGAAATGGATGCAATATTAGAAAAAATGCTTGCTGATGTGTTAGTCATACCTTTTCAAGGAGAATTGGCTACACAACTTGCTGAACTTGCTGAAAAATACTCAGAATCAGCTACGTTTAATCAAATAGAGGATTGTATTTTAGCCTTTATTTGCGGAAAAGAAAATTCCGATTTAAGTTCTTTTATAGAAAAAGAATATTATGAGCAATACGAAGAGCATATAAAATTGCCAATTGCTGTATATAATGTTTTATCGGAATATGTGCTATATGTTTTAATTGTAGGTGACAATAATTATACTACTCCTACAAACAAAATGATATATTCATTGGCTGTACGTAATATGATGGTACTACGTAAGAATTCATATGAAAGACTTCTTTCTCCACAATTTATAGTTCCGATGTATCAATTTTCTGATCGATATAGAGAGCAGAAAAATCAAATAGAAGAGTGTACGGAAATGAAAATAGTACCCACAATTTTTGAAAGTAACAATTTTGAAGAAATGGGAATAAAATTGGGTGAAGAAAATTTCTGTGAAATAAAACGTTTAGCTCAACAAACTGCAAAGTTAGAATACCAAGAACTAATATCCAAAATTAAAAAGGAAAGTATAAATGATCCTTTTATTTTAGCATATTACGCAGTTTGCCAACTTGCGACGAAACCGCAATGGAAATATGTTGATTCTAATCCAGTTAAAACACTTTTAGATATTATTTCTATTCATCCTGAAAGTGCCATTACATTAAAGGAAATAAAAGAAAGGCTACTAGTTTCGTCATTTTACGAAACTCATATTGTTAAATCGAAAACATCAATTCTGCTTGACTATCTTTCAAAAAAGGAGACTTGTAAGGATTTAGATGAATTGAATTTCGCAACAGATGAATTTGCTATATATCTATATTATGAACTTTTCCTTGAGGAATTAATAAAAAGTGAAAATGAATAAACAGAATACTAATGATCTTTTGTTAGATTCTCCCCAGAAGGTAGAAAATACTTCGGAGGAAAATACTATTGAGCAACTGGCTTCATTGGAAGAAACTCCTTTTTATACAGATGCTTTAAATGAAACTAACATAAATAATATAATTTCAGATCAAAGGCCTGAACTTATAGTCCTTTTTGGCTTAAATGATTTAGGTAAAACAACCTTTGTTGGTTCATTGTACCATTTACTCAGAGTCCAAGGAAAAATTGATAAATTCCAATTTATTAATTCTGATACTTTTGCAGGTTTAGAGCGTAGAGTTTTCTTAAGGAAATGCAATAAGGATGGTAAATCAGTGACAAATAGAACTTTACGTTCTGAAAACCCTTTTTTGACTCTTCATTTAGAACACGAAACTTCTAAAAACAAACGCCTTATCGTTATTTCTGATAGAGCTGGGGAACGTTATCGAGATTATATTTCTAAGGATGATGAACTTATTAAAGATAAAACGATAAAACATGCTGATCGCATTTTACTTTTTATAAATGCTGAAGAATTACTTGGACGTTCTTATTCCAATATGAAAGATGAGGTAAGAACCCTTTTTCGTAGGTTAAAAGAAAAGAATATGTTACCTATGTCTTCTAAAAAATATATAATATTCAACAAGTATGATAAGGTTATAGATGTTGAAAATGTAATTTTTAAGAGACATAAGCAAGAAATAGTTGACTTAATTGAAAATATGTTTGAAGAAAAAAACATCTCTCAATATTGTATAAACTCAAAGAGTCTCAATGGTAATTCAAAACTAGAAGAATTATTCTGTGAACTTATTAATCCTATAAAATATGAGAAAGATTTTCCTGAATTAGACTGGGTTAAAACATTAATAAAAAATAATAAAGCATGATGGACGATATAAAAAAATGTTTGATTGTAGGTCTTCCTAATGCGGGAAAATCTACTTATATTGGTGCATTTTGGGCAATTGAAAAAGACGGAGATACTGGGCATAAACTTACATGTAAGAAATATCCCTCGGATACCACTTATTTAGATGCTTTGAAAAAAAGCTGGCTAGAACAAACTCCTGTTAATCGGACAGTTAATATTGAACCGCAAGAGATTCATTTAACACTTTACTCTGAGCAAACAGGAAAAGAATTAGAACTTCATATTCCAGATTTTAAAGGCGAAGTTTTTCAACGTATATTGTCTAATAATGTGGCGGATAAAGTTGCACAATGGTGTAAAGAAACGGATTGTATTCTATTCTTTATTAAATATACAGCTGAAGATGTTTTACAAGATGAAATTGACGAAGTAGAACCTACTTCTAATGAAAATATCCGACGTGAGTCTGCAATTATGAAAGTTGAAGATATTTCTGAGTGGATACAAAATGTTATGTTGTTAAAATTTCTTCATAGTAAAATGAACAATGATATTCCTTTGGCTATTTGCATATCTGCATGGGACAAAGTAGAGACTGAATATCCTATTGATTCATGGATGCAAATAAACCATCCATTTTTCTTCAATTTTATAAATCATCATTTCAGCAATGTAAAATTTTATGGAATCAGTGCACAAGGGTTAGAATATGATGATGCTAAGATAGATGAATACCAGTTATTGACTGAAAGAAAGCAAAGAGCTTATATATATACAGATAAAAAGTCATATGATATTACAGAACCATTCAACTTTTTAATATCACAATCATTATGAAAATACAAATTCATCAAATGTTGCATGGATATAATCAAGGACATAACTTGATTCAGAGTTCCATTATATTATCTTCAAGTGAAGATATGGATTGTATTGCAACATTAAGCGATTGGTCAGAGTATACTAATCCAAAAGATGAAGCAGATTATGTTACAATTTATCCTTTGCAGAATAGTGAATATTATATTATTTCAAAAACGTGGTATGCAGGTGAAATGAAACGTCCAGGTTGCGTCTGGACTCATAGCTTTCTAATTCCATTTAGCCAGTTATCACAAATAACAGATTTTCGTATTTTCACTGATTTATTTGTACGACCTCAGGATGATAATATTGATTTTTATGCTAAGCCACTTTTATTAGAATCAAATTTGGAATACAAAAATACATTATTTGATAATAAGCTTGTTTTACCCTCACTTTCATTAATATATAATAGACTAATCAATCAACATCCACAAGTCTTTAGTATAGAGAATAAATCTTTATTTTATCAGCATCTCTGTTTCATATTAATGAATTATTTCCCTTATCAAATACTTTGTCAACTATCCTTTTGTTCGGGTAGCGCAAGAATTCGTACATTATTTGGGAAACCATTTTTCTTACAATTTATTAATGCCCAGTATGATGTTGTAAAATCTGTTTTTACTTTTGATAAATCAGAATTGAATACAATTCCATCATATATAGACTTTGCTGCTCAAGATATTGTATCTGAGAAACTTCAATTAAGCCGTCTTATCCATACATTTGCCGAAGACATAGGCTCTAATTATCAGCGTCTAAATGCCCTTTTAATTTTAATAGAATTAATAAACAAAATATACAAAACAGCTGATGAAAAAGAAAATGCCATACAGGAAATAATAACAAATTTAGCCACTTTTTTCCCAAATAGAGAAGATGGGAAATTGGTAAAAGAACGTTTCCTTCAAAAAAGGATAACTGAAATATTTGTACCAGAATATGAATTTCTCTACTATATGTGTATAAGTCAATATATTGGTTCATTTTCTGTGCACAGTATTAATTTTTGGGAACGTTTTCAAAATATAGCTCACAATGAAGACCGGCATTTGTATTATAAATTACTTCAGAATCTTTGTAAAGAACCTAACCTTAATGATTTGGGAGAAAGTGTTCTTATAAGAAGTAACGACTATCTTACTATATCCGATTTAGATTATATAGCAAATAAAGATTGGCCTTTATTTCAATCCTTAATATCTGCATGCCCAGACATCTTAAATAGAGAAAGTTGGATTACTTATTCTTATAATCAAATTGAAGATATACTTCGTATAATTCTCACACCTCATGCTTCAAGTGTATTTAAGAAATGGAAAGAGCTCCTTGTGACTTTACTTAAAATGAGAATTAATGTATGTTCAGACTTAGGAACTCTTATCTTTCAAAAGGATCCAGATGCTGTGTATTATGTACTTGATTATTTAAACTCGTCAGTTGAGTACGTAGTTCCTACATCTATTGAAAAATTGTGTAAAGTAGATGGTTTAAAGATACTTAACTGGATGGATGGAAAGGAAAAATTATCTCCTAATGTAGGCATTCTGATCATGAGGTCTATTTTACCTACATCTGCAGTTGTCAAATCTAAGGATAGCAAACGTTGGATATCTTTTAGTAAACTTTCTATATATAAAATGCCGATTAAATATTATGCATATCTTTATGTATTATCTTTTAATTGGTTATATGATCAATATGCAATAGAATTTATGCGTATATCTTTTTATCCACTTCACAAGGCTGCTTCTGAAGGAAAATTAGAATATGATATATGGAAAGATATTTTACCATTTACAGAAGACCTTCCTTTGTGGCTAGATTGGGATAGATGTAAAAAAATGCGTAAGGCTGTTGTAAGGCGTATTTTTAAGTCTGGTAATAGCATTGATATAATAAAAGACTTTACACCTGATAAGGATTTAAATAAGGAATTAATTAAAACATGGAAAAAAATGGATAATTAATTCTATCCTTACTATAAATGATTTATGAAATTTTATAACAAATTAAATTATGCCGCAAGAATTTATTCATTTTGATTCGGAATCACTGGTCGTAAAAGGAAAAGTTGAAAATTATATACCTAGTACATTCTTTGTAAGCATTCGAAGAAATGCACCTTTTACACTTTGAGGTTTGGTTGTAGCTTTGCGGCAGTGAATACAATCAAACCTCAATTATTATGAACAGACAAGAATTTGAAGAATTAGAATTGCAGGTGCAACAAAGCGAGCTGCCGTTGAAGTCGTACCTTCAACAGATAGGTGTAAGTTATTCAACCTATCACTACTGGCGTAGAAAATGTTCCGTTGACAGGAGCAGTATCAAACACGAGTTGGCTCCTATCAGTTTTAAACAGGCATTTACGGAGTCTTCCCAAGAAGAACAATTGCCGCATGGTGTTGCGCTGCTGTTTCCCAATGGACTTCGTGCCCACTTCGGGAGCGGTTCTGAAGATTTGCTGAAGGAAATATTTACCCAAAGTCTTCGAAACGGTCATGTTTAACCTGAACGACACGATGCGCTACTTCCTGTGTCCTGGCAGGACAGATATGCGCAAGGGTATCAGTTCGCTATGCGGAGTGGTACATGAGAAAATGAACAGTGAAGTGAGGAACGGTGATGTCTTCATCTTCATCGGTTCCAGCCGCAGGCTAATGAAACTCCTTCATGCCGAAGACGGAGGTATGGTAATGTATGTAAAACGTCTGGAGGCCGGTCGCTTCAAGTTGCCGGAGTATGATCCCAAATCAAACAGCTATCCCATGGAGTGGCGCGATCTGGTGATGATGGTTGAAGGAATACAGGAAAACCCGGAACAGAGGCTCCGGCGGTTAAGAGCCGAACGTAAGGAATACCATGTATAATATGTTTTTTGTGTGAGTAAACTTTGGATATTGTTGCATAATTCACTGTTAATTAGTATATTTACATCATTAAAAGAAGTATAGACAATGGAAGAAAAAGAAATTTTACTCAAGACGATAGAAGGGCTGAATGCCTCTATAGCCTCATTGTCTACTACTAATAAGAATCAATCCGAACAGATAAAAAATCTGCAGGAACGTATCAAGGAGTTGACGGCTCAGGTCGCATGGCTGAACCGTCAGCTCTTTGGTCGTAAATCGGAGAAACTTCGCGTATATGATCCTAATATGCCAGATCTCTTTGCCGACGAGTTTTCCGGACTCCGGCAGCAGGCGGAAGAAAAGCGGGACGAGGCTGTGGAAAAGATTGAGAAGGAATCGGTGGAAGACGTAAAACGAAATCGCCAGAACCGCAAAATGATAGAGGACTTGCCCGTATTGGAGACCGATACAATAGAACCGAAAGGCGTAGACTTGTCTTTATACCGTAGAATAGGCGAAGAGATAACAAAAGTCGTCAAGCACAAGCCGGGAATGCTTTACGTCAAGGTGATCATCCGTCCCAAATATGCTCTCAAGGATAGTACCCTGCTTCCTCCGGCCGGACAGAAAGGCGTAGAGATAGCTCCCATGCCGCTAATGCCGGTCGACAAGTGCATCGCTGACACCAGCCTGCTTGCCGAAATATTGCTTCAGAAGTATGAATATCATGTCCCGTTCTACCGTCAGATACAGCAATACCGCCATCTTGGAATGAAAGGTCTGACCGAAAGTACACTGGACGGCTGGTTCAAGAAAACCGTAGAATTGCTTAAGCCTCTGTATGAAGAACTCAAACGTGAAGTCTTCTCCTGTGATTATGTACAGGTGGACGAGACTACAGTTCCGGTCATCAACAGGGAAAAGCACAAGGCCGACAAGGAATATCTCTGGATGGTAAGATCAGTCATGGAGAGACTGGTCATCTTTCATTACGACGGAGGCTCACGGGCCGGAGCGGTCATCGAATCCCTGGCAAATCAATATAACTTCAAGGGATATCTTCAATGTGACGGTTTTGCAGGTTATGAAACAGCCTTCAAGGCCAACCCCGACGTGCGGCTGCTCAACTGTCTGGTGCATATACGTCGTCATTTTGAGCAGGCTTTGGATGAAAACAGGGAGATGGCCCAACATGCACTGACTCAGATACAGCATATCTATAAAATAGAACGTCAGTGTGACGAAGCCGGCCTGTCATATGATGAGCGCAGACAGAAGCGTCAGGAGCTGGCCCGGCCAATCATGGAGGCAATGAAGGTATGGATGGAGACAGAAGGGATTAAATACAGTCCAGGTTCTTTGACAGGCAAGGCCATTACATATGCCTATACCAAATGGGATAATATTATAAGATGCTTGGACGATGGTCGCCTGTACTGGGATAACAATCTGGCGGAAAACGTCCAACGCCCCATCACTCTGAGCAGAAAAAATTTTCTCTTCTGTGGTAATCACGAAGCTGCGGTTAATCTGTCTGTCATATGTTCTCTGCTGGCCACATGTAAGGCGCACGAGGTAAATCCCAGAGTATACCTGAACGATGTTATCGCACAAATGCCTTATCACAAGAAGGCAACCCAAGAAGAACTTTTGAATCTACTTCCACATAAATGGAAGTTGAAACATCCGGAATGTGTACTGACAAGGCAAAAGGAGGAATCTTGTAACTGATATAAACTGTAACATATGGGTTCAACAAAACAATAGCGGCTGATACTATTAGGTTCATAGTGACAGTCGCTATTGTTGTATATAAAGGTTTAATATCTGTAGTTGGCCGAATACTTACCATTCTTTAGTTCTCATGTTGTATACTTTGATTTCAACAAGCAAAAACAAATGCCTCTTTATAAGTTTTATAATATTAGAGCTCTTACCCCATTGTTGACGAATCATATGTTATATATTGACCGAGTTAATACATGGGAGGATGTCTACGAAAACTTCTTTTTAAAAGCACATTTATTTCATAAATCTCTTAGAGCTCCTATTGCAACCGATCAAATTGCTAATGCTATTTTTGGGCAATGTTGGACTTATGCGCCAGAAACGGATGCGATGTGGCGTATATATTCACAAAATAAAACAGGAATACGTATTCAAACTAATGTGGAAAAACTTCTCTCTGCTATATTTGTTGATGACTCTTGCATTGCCGATACTTGGTTAGGTATAATTAACTATTCTTCAGCGCAAGATATCAATAACTATGTTTTAAAAAATACTAAAATTGATTCAATATCAATATGGCGTAATTTAATGCCGCAGACCCAATTTCTCAAGAGAAAAGAGTTTGAACATGAAAAGGAGTTTCGTATTATTAAAATGATAGAAAGTTCTACTGCAGACAAAATAGTGTCTTACAAGCGGCTTGCTTTTGAAATTGATATTGATTATTTTATTGATAGTTATCTTCTTGATCCTCGTCTTGATGATGAAACCTTTATGCAACAAAAAGAGTATTTGATTAAACTGGGAGCAGATCCAAATAAAATCTCAAAGTCTGACTTGTATAGTTTCAAACCTTTGGATATAATAATTGATAATTGATTGAAATATACTCATTATGTAAATATTCCTTCGAAAATTATAGCAATAACAATATAACAAGACGGAAGTTATGAGAATTATGCTGTTCTATAATAAACAAGTATATTTGCATATATAGAAGTCTGTTTATTTAATGCAAAACAATTTAGAATCTATAGGTTATCTTCTTTAAAAAGTTTATTTCTTGCAAACTACTTGTTTTTCAATGATTAGAATGAAGAAAAAACATAAAAATGCGACTGTGATTTGGAACTATAATTCAGAAAATGTACATTTGTAATGTAATGATAAAGCTTAGACAAGCGAAAGTCTATGAGTGATACAAAAAGACAGTTTTCAGTTACTAAATCGTTACACTTGAAAAATTGAACTGAATTAAAATGTTGATTCATAAGGATTTTGGAGAGAAAGGTTCATAATCCTGTCTCTCTGCTGGAAAGAATTGCAAAACAAAGAAAAATCCCCTGTAAATTAATACTTTACGGGGATTTTTTGTTTTTGGTGCATAGCAAAATAAACATATCAAAGCATTCTTTTATTTTTCAGATTTATAGCTATCCTGTAATCCAGTACTGAATATTTCTCGTAAGGCGATACGTAATCCGTTTGTAAATGATTCTTTGATATATAAAGAATTTGTGGGGCAGTTTTTGGCACATAATTGGCATTGAATGCAGTTTTCTCCATGTATGGGCAGTATGGCATCTTTCTTTTGAAAAACATTCATGGGGCAGACATTGATGCATTTGCTGCATTGTATGCAGGAGCTGATATTAAGAAATACTACTTTGTTGTTTGCTATCTTGTTTTGTTTTTAATAAAAAAAGACAATGCCTTGTTTGCTTTCTGTTACGGTTGAGGAGGTGATGACGGACGAAAGAGGATGTAGTTTGCATTGCAGTTTTTCAGCAAACAGCCGGGCTTTGAATAAATCATTCGTGTTAGGTCTGTTTTTATTATAGCCGTTTATCAAGACCCAAGGACCTGTTCGGTCAAAGCCCACACAGGAGAACTCATCAACAAGATTGGCTTTCTTCTGTTTTATGATATTTTTCAGTGTTCTGTGGTAATTGCCCAAAAACGGACGACAGCGGGTGGAAAATATGAATATGTTTTTTCCTTGTAAAGGCAATGCTGAAACGAATCGTTGCAATCGGATGGCATGTTGACCAAAATGTATTGCTGAACCGATTCCTATTAAATCGTACTGTGATAAATCAAAATCGGATATTTTGGTTTCTATTGCTATCAAGTCGGCAGAAAGAGTTGCTGCTATGCTTTCGGCAATTTTTAATGTATTTCCGTTATAGGTGGATGAATAGAATATGACTGTTTTCATTTGATTTTTGATATTAAGAATGTATCAATGTAATCAGAGATAATATTTTTCAGTTCCTCCCATGCTTCCGGCTGGCTAAAATCTATTCCATTGAACATATTATATTGCCGGGTAAATAATATGATATAGTTAATCGCGGCTATGATAACAGTAATATAAAAATTGCAATTATGGCAAGTCTTTCCTAATCTCTTTTCCAACTCCAACTGTAACTTATGACCGTTCTTCTCCCGCTCTGCCTGTATTGTCCGAAATGATGATTTTCCTGATAATTCCCATACATACAATTCTTGCATAAGATGACTATCTTTCAGATATTCCAATTGCTTTAATAGTATTGTTTTTATTATATCCTTAAGATTAGCGGTTGTAACCTGTGCTATCTGACCGGCAAACTCGGAATAGGCAAATGAATAAAAATCATATTGCTTCGCCCAGGCTGCCAACAGCCCGTCTAAACCACCAAAATAACGGTATATCAAAACTTTGTCACATTGTGCCTTCTTTGCAATACGGTTAATACCTATTTGGGTAAAACCTTCTTCTTCAATTATTTTGCTGACTGCTTCAAGCAATCGCTTTTCCGTTTCTTTTAATTCCATAATTTATATTTGTCACTATTTGGTGACAAATATAAGTAACCATGTGGTGACATCAAAGAAATACACTTTTTATTTTCATTATTGGCCGTTATCTGTTGATGTAAGAGTTTGTGGAAAAGTCTGTTTTTATAGGTATCCAGCTATCTACTAAGGCCTGATGTTCTTTCATCCATTGGCGGACGGCATAGGTTTCCGTTTTGTGTGTTTTTTCTATAGTGGCCATCAGCGAGCTGATTTGCTGGTCGTCTAGTCGGATATTTCGTAAAAGTTCGGCAACAAACGGATATTTTTCACTAAAATCTTTCCAGACTACAGTATGGATGGATTCAGCTTTTCCATATATCTGTTTGGGGTCATTGAGTATTTTCAGCTTATAGCGTCCGAACATCCAGTGTGGAGTCCAGCCGGTCACTACTATCCATTCTTTTTTTCGGATTGCTTTATCTAATGATGTGGTCATGGCAGGGGCGCTTGCGGTCATCAGTTTATAGTCCAAACCATATTCGTTTAATGCTTTTTCGGTTGTTTTCATGATTCCGGCTCCTGCATCAATACCGATGATTTGACTGGAGAACTTATCTTTATGTCCGTTTAATTCTTCAATGGATTGAATGGTGACATATTCTGGTACTACTAGACCGATGCGTGCATTATCGTATACATTGCCGATGACTTCCAATTTGTCTCCGTATTGCTCCATATAATCATGCATGGTTACCGGTAGCCATACATCCATGAATACATCCGCTTTTTTGCGCGATAAAGATGCGAAGATAGGAGCTAAATCAGCATTCAGCATCCGTACATCGTAGCCATGTTCTTCCAATATCACTTTTATCAGATAAGACATTGCGATGCCTTCTGACCAGTTGGCATAGGCTATGCTGATTTTCTTATTGTCATTGAGGTTACCGCAAGCTGTCGGCAGCAAGGCTGCCAACAACAGTACGGCTATTATTTTCAGTCTGTTCATATCGTTTATTTCTTTTCAGTTCTATAATTTTTTCTTTTTGCCTTGTGCCATACCTTGGGTGATACGGTCCAACACAATAGCTAATATAACGACGGCTATCCCGCCTTCAAATCCAAGTCCTATTTTCATTTGGGTAATTCCTTTCAATACAATTTCTCCCAAGCCGCCGGCGGAAATCATAGCGGCAATCACCACCATGGACAGAGACATCATGATAGTCTGGTTTATTCCTGTCATTATAGTGGGCAGCGCCAGGGGTAGTTGTACCTTGTAGAGTAACTGCCAGGGAGTGGCACCGAAAGAGCGGGAAGCTTCTACCACGTTTTTCGGAACTTGGCGGATGCCGAGCCCGGTTAGCCGCACTACAGGCGGCATGGCGAAGATAACGGTTGCAAATGCGCCCGGTACGGTACCCAAACCAAAGAATAGTACCGCCGGAATCAGGTATACAAAAGCGGGCATGGTTTGCATGAAGTCCAGTATGGGACGCATGATTTTATTACACCGATTGCTGTTGGCAGTCCAGATGCCTAATGGCACGCCCAGCAGCAGTGCAAGACAAGTGGATGACAATACGAGGGCTAATGTCTGCATGGTTTCTTCCCAAAAGCCCATTCCGTAAATAAGCAATAGTCCCAAAATGGTAAATACGGCTGTTCCTTTGCCCGACTTTATCCAGGCAAGAACTGTCAAAGCGATGATGGTAATGTAAAAGGGGATGCCGTACAGTACGTGTTGGAAACTGTCTATAAAACCGCCGATACCTATGCTCAGAGTGTCGAAGAATGTAGCGAAATGGTTAGTGAGCCAGTTGATGGCTGTTTCTATATATTGTCCTATGTTTATCATAATTCTATTGCGTTTTGAATGATTTCATTAATTTCTTCCTTGTTTTTTCCGGTCACTTCGATGATGAGTGACGACAATGGAACTACTCCCTGAAATTCCCGGTTCTCGTTTACTACCCAGATAGGAGAATTAGTGCGGGTCATAAGCGGCAGGATGTCCTCGAGTATGGTATCGCTCAGTACAGAGTGTACTTCGTGATGTACAACGGTGTCTATCGAACGGATTTGCTCTTTTCGCAGCTTTAGCAGGTCATTTAGTCTGACCTCTCCAACCAGTATATTGCCGGCATCTACCACCGGCAGGACAGTGAGGTTACGTTCTCGCATTTTGCGGATCAATACCTCGGGACCTTCTTTCTTCAGTCTCGCCACAAGCGGTTTGTCTGCCATAATGGAACTGGCGGTGATTATTTTGGAGCGGTCTACATTTTCTACGAAACGTTCTACGTAGGCATTGGCAGGTTCGGTCAATATTTCTTCGGAAGTACCTGTCTGTACAATTTCACCGTCTTTCATGATGGCGATGCGGTCGCCCAGCTTGATGGCTTCGTTCAGGTCGTGAGTAATAAAAACAATTGTCTTTTTCATTTTCGACTGTAGGGTCAGTAATTCATCTTGCATCTGTACACGTATCAGTGGATCAAGGGCGGAAAAAGCTTCGTCCATAAGCAACACTTCCGGGTTGTTGGCAAGGGCGCGTGCCAAGCCAACACGTTGCTGCATGCCACCGGAGAGCTGCCCTACCATTTGGTTTTCATATCCTTTCAGTCCAACTTGTTGCATGCACTCCATAGCTTTCTTTTCACGTTCTTCTTTTTCTACTCCTTGCAGTTCCAATCCGAAAGCAATGTTGTGCAAAACGGAGCGGTGGGGTAGTAAGCCGAAGTGCTGAAATACCATGGCAAGTTCCTTTCTGCGTATTTGCAGCAGTTGTTGCTTTGAAGCCTTCGAAATATCAGTATCGTTGATTATTATTTCTCCTGAAGTGGGACGTATCAGTCGGTTGATGCAGCGCAGCAAGGTCGACTTTCCACTGCCGGAGAGTCCCATTATTACGAATATTTCGCCTTCGTTGATGGATAGATTGGCATCTTTTACGGCAACGGTACATCCGGTTACCTTTAATATTTCCTCTTTAGTTTTGCCTTCTTTCAGCATTTTCTCTGCTTTATGCTTTTCTTTTCCAAAGATTAGATATAGGTTTCTAATTTCGATTTTACTCATAATAATATTGTTTTATTTTAATATAGTTTCTGGTTCACATTTTATTTTCACACCGGACGGGTTTATTTAACTCGGATTGTTTCGGGACGGGACGAGTAAATATGGAATTAAAATGAGGGATTTGTCGTTTTACTGTTATATAAACGGATTGTCGTTTTGTTTTGTTCAAGGAGATATAAAAAACGTCTCATTTTTGTAAGCAATATGGAAGTGATAGAATTTATAGATAGTCTTTTTTTTAGGAAAGCTACTTGGATTTGGCTTAATTTTGTATGCGTTCGACAGATTATTTATACCAAATATTTGGTGGTTTCGAAAACTTCCTTTACTTTTGCGCCCCGAAAAGGAGAGGTGCTCGAGTGGTTGAAGAGGCACGCCTGGAAAGCGTGTATACCCCAAAAGGGTATCCGGGGTTCGAATCCCCGTCTCTCCGCTGGAAAGAATTGTAAAACAAAGAAAATCCCTGTAAATTAATATTTTACGGGGATTTTTTCGTTTTTGGTGCGTAGCAAAAATAAGCATATCAAAGCACAAAAAACGTAACGATTTTAATAGAATTAAGGATCATATCCAATCCTTTAATTCTTTATAAAGGAATAATATACCCAATAGATAAAAATCCAAGCCATATCTCCGGCAAGCAGACTGATAATTCGTTGCCTGAATTTTAAATCATACTTTTCCGCTTTCAACTGTTTTAGTTTGGGAAAGAAGTCGCTTGGCAGGTAATGCCTTTTAAACAAGTAAAACGGGGCGAACATAAACATGAAGAGCAATTCCCACCATTTATAGCTGATATTCCTGTTCCTTTCGTTACGCTTGTCCATGCGTGCCTGTTCTGCACGTGCGGCGGCATCCAGCCTTCGCATGAAGGCTTCCTCTTTCTCTTCCATGATGTCGGCTATTATCTTGTCGTCCACGCCTCGGTTATATAGTTCCAACTTCGCCTGCTGTACCTGTTTGTCGGTATATTCGCCTGTCACGTTATTGGCAATCAGTAATAACTCATCTGTTACATATTTTTTAAATTCTTTATTCATTACATCTAATGTTTTGGTAAGGGATACTTTGACTATTGTGATAAACGTTTTCCATTTCCTTGTATTTTCCAACGGAAGTCGGAAGGATTGAAAGCGATAGTCAACGAATCTATTTCTTTTTTAGTTTATAAATATAAGGTAATGAAAGGTTTTCTGCAAATGAAATTCTTGCTACGCCCATATCATAGTTGACTCTTATCGACAAAGGAATATCCGGGTCTTCATACCAATATTCAATGACTGGATACAATGAACCATCCTCTGTAGAATCAGTTTCTGAAGAGATGTAAGCATAATCGGATATGGAAGCATAACCTTTATATACATCTACCTGCTCCCCCTTTTCGATAGAAGATAGAGCGAAATAAATCCTTTTTTTATTGATTCTTTTGATTATTAACTCTTGATATACCGTGTTATTCTTATAGCACAAGGTATCTGTATCCAATACTTGGCCTATAACTGTCATAGACGGAAACAAGAAGAGTAAAACTGTATGAAGTAATTTTATTACCATTGTATTTATGATTTATTATGTTGTCAATGATTAAGCGGGGAACGCTGTCAAGTGTAATCACGCTTCGTTATAAATTCAATGTGTTTTGCATGATTGGCTTTCATTTGCCCACCATTCCTGTTCTTCCACTTCACGGGCCTTTTGTATCTCATCCGTTTTCAGATTTTCATTGTGGTAGGCATTATATAGATTCTCCCAGCCATTCTTACGATATTTTGGTAGCACAATCCATTCGCCGGCATCATTAAACAGGCAGAAGTTTACAGGAGTATCGGGTATGACTTCATCTGCCCAAGAGCAGCTCTTTATCAGCCCATTTGCAGATCTCCAGTTGCCCCTATATTCAGCCAAGTTCAATCTCAGTTCTGCCATTTCATTCCGTCCTTTCTCTATTTGCTGTCCGTTCATCCGATATCCTTGCTTGAAAAAACCGGAAAATACACCGCTATATCGTTTATCTCCGTATTCTGCAAACGAATAATGCCCGTATATGAAACCGTCCACTTCCATACATTCACTTTTCATCATTTGAGAACAAGAAGAAATGCTATCTATATAAATATTTCCTTTAAACAGACAGATTAAAGTCAATCGGGTACGACTGGCACCTTTTATCTCATATTCTTTATTATCCATTTTCCGAACTTCGGTAAAATGAATGTCAATTCGGCTACAGTCTTCTCCTAATATGCCAATCATGCTCAAATTGTCAAATAAGCCTGAAAGATCTTGTCGCAAAACATCCGCTTTGGGATTTTGTGAATAGGCTACTCCACAAATCCAAAAGAGTAAAAAAATATTAATATGGTATATTGTCTGTTTCATATATCTATCACTTTCAACTCAAAAACAGCACTTTTTTATCTTAAAGATAAAAACATAGCCTATATAGAATTTCAAATCTTTCCTATTTACTGATTTTATTGTATTCACCGTCCAAAGACAGTTGAATAGAATCAATTATTAGACTTTACAATCGGAAAAGACATGATACTGTCTTTTGCATTAAGTAATGAATGACAGTGTCCAATAAAAACATTTTTACTTTCATCTACCTGAAAAGAATATATCTCATATCTCTTGTGTGGAGTAACATCACCACCATCAAAACTACCAATATATTTCTCTATTATTCCTTGTTTCTTATATACTCTCTTTTCATTATAATCATCAAATAGTGATGCCGTTACATAATGACGGATTATATACTGCTTATCTTCAGCTATCTTTTCGGAATTGCTTGAACAGTCAATGAATATTACCAACAACATGAACAACCCTTTAGGAACTAACAGACTCATAATTATACTGAGCAAATAGATATTTCTATATATCCGTATGCCGTATTTGACTCCTTTAGGTACTTTATCAGGTATGCGTATAAAAAATGAGAATATCAAGGACAAGACGAACAGATACCCGATAATATATCCGATATTCCACCGTATTTGATCCGTTTCCGGAACAGAGCATAGTATTGTCAGCCCCAGTATTCCACATAAAGCATGAATACCAAGAATGGTATAAAAGAACTTGGATTTCGTTATATTCCGATGCATATTGTTTATAATGGTTAGAATGGAGTATCATCAGATGCTATCTTTCGTAGTTACCGATATTTTTCCTTAATGTCTTATGAATAAAGTTATCCAAGTCTTTGGAGTTATAGAATTTCCATGATGAATATGCAATCATATTACCTTCCGGATTTTGTGATATGCTCCAATAATTCATACATTCTTTGTTCACATATTCCTTAATTCTGATAATTTCTTCCAGCGATAAACTGCTTAATTGAACAAAATATTCGCCGGAATAATCTTTGTTGATAAATGATGTACTATCAACAAACTTGTTCATGTGTGCGATACAAACATAAAGGGCATATCCTTTTGCGTCTTCAAACCGTTCTCTATATGCAATCTTTTGCGTTGTACAACTTGCAGTTACACAAATCACACACATCATTGTTATCATTTGTAGGTGTTTCATATCTATAACTTTAGTCATTATCGGTAATGGTTAGAAAGGAGCATCGTCAGATGCTATCTTTCGTTGTTATAAACTTAATTGTTCTTGCTCACTTACATTTTCGTTTATTAGTCTGCACATATATTCTTGCAGGCAATAATTATATATTTCAGCAGTAAGTAATGATTTTATATATTCCACATTTTCATATATGTATTTCATTTTATAAGCTAATATTTCAAAGGGCATATCTTCGTTATTATATGTAGCCATTATCTGCCATAAATTTGAAATCGTTTGGCTTATGTCATTATCTTGGCACTGTTTATGGGCTTCCATATTCTGATATTTATAGATGTAATGCTCTGTGTATGCTGGAATGCGATATGTTTCATGTGTAAAGCCAGTTCCGCCCCCGGCAATACATCTTAACATATCATTTAAACAATAGAATATTTTGTTTAACGTCTTACGTTCACAACGATAGTGTTTCCTATTATTGGCATTGAACTGTGCATACCATATACAATATAAGTCAAATCCGGTTTCTCCATAGAAATAACCTTGCAATGAAGTATATTGTTGGCGGTATAATGTATCGGGATAAACCGCTGCCGAGTTTGCAAACAATCTTTCCGCATCTTCTTCTATATAGCGGTACTCTTTCTTACTTTGTTTACGGAATTTATCAATATTGAGTATATCATCTTGTATGTTACGTTCACACAGAGTTTTACTACAAGAGCAACCCATTACCACGAAAATGGCAAGAACAAATAGTACTATGTTTGCAATGCGATACATATTGTTTATAATGGTTTGGTGAGGAACAGCGTTAAGCTGTTGGCTCGACCTTGTTAACATTCAATTTATAAAGCTATTAGTTTATTATAGTAAAATAGAACAGTGCGATTCCAAGTATCAATCCTCCTAATATTCCACCAACAAGATAAAACATCCACATGGGATAATGGAATTCGAGATCAATATATGGAATAGGTTTTTTCTTAATATACCTGCTCCATAACCAGATTATCATCTTTCCCCACTGTTCTATTTCTATCATATTGTAATATATTAATGTTAATGGTTTGCAGCTTGCCGCCGTTAGGTGGCACAGGTGCTTGTTAGCTGCACTTTTCCAATTTATAAATAAGCCCTTTTATTGTACTTGCAATTAATATTTCTTTATCATCAGGAGAGAAGGAAATATTACCATAGCCGATATTCGATAATTCAGCCAATATTTCCATATTAGGGAACGTACAAAGTTTTAGATTATTATCTTGATATAAGGCAATCATCTTGTTGTTATGCGAAAGTTGTATATCCAAACAGCCTTGTTGGTGTTTAATCGGCAGTTCTATATTCAAGGGCAAAATGCGAAAAGCAAGATTGCCCTCTTCTGTAAAGTATAACACTTGCTCTAAATGTTCACTATACAGAAAATTTGCATCGTCCAAATCACAGAATGTTTGTTCAAATGTTCTGTTGTCCATATCAAACCAAAGATAGAAGTACCTATTCTTTTCACTTGTCCCTTCGTTCGGTTTGCGAAACCCATCAATGAAGTATAATTGGCGTGAAGGGATATAACGTATTTGGTTATACACTTCTCTCATATCTTCACGAAATCTTGTTTCCTTTCCGTTTTCAATATCATAAACCGATATATAGCCGTATGGAAAATCATACCCCAAATTAATGATATACTTATTATCATGTGAAATACAAGCGTCACCATCACCATTTGAACTGCCTACTTTCGGTTTGAGTTTGCAACGGATTGACATAGTTGCCAAATCATACACAACAAGTTTACGATCATTATCTTTTGCCAAGAGCAAGTTGCTGTCATTTGAAAAGAAAACAGAAGCATTGCCTACTTCTTTGAATTGTGCTAAATGCTTATATGTTTCATTTTCAAAGATGTTTATCTGACTACTGTTAACTTGTGCAATCAAATGTTTATCGTTCGACATCTTTAGAAAATATGACTTCTTAAAAGTTTGTATCAGTTCCATATTCATTATTTTTTTAATTGGCAGCTAATGTCCGGCAGCGTGCCACTTGTTCAGTCGGTTTGCTGTTTGTTATCGTTGTTAAAGAATCTTCTTACATCATAATTTGCGATAGTTCTTGCCAATGATTTAGGAGATACTCCATTGTTGTTCTCTATATCGGGATTAGCTCCATTTTTCAAAAGGTGTTCGATAAAAAAGCCATCTCCCTTGTATTGCATAACAGCTTCCCATAAAGGAGTATTACCATTTGCATTTTGCATATCTATATCTGCATTATGATTCAGGAGTAATTCAAAAATACCTTTCAACTGATATTGAACAGAAAGATATAATGCAGTGCGTCCGTCTTTCCTTTTTTCATTTATATCCAACCCTTTTTTTACAAATTCGGGTATAATTACACCTGCGGGATGTACGATACTCTTGTAATTCATTATATAGTAATGAAGTAGATTACTCCCATATTTATCTTTACTATTTATGTCATAATCTATTAGAGCTTGTATAAACCTGTTTGAGTCATCACTCAATAATTCAAGTTTCATATCTTCTATTGTTCTCATTTCTTTGATTCTAATGTAAACAACGATAATGTATTTCAGCTAACTGCATTTAGCTGTTAAGTTGATTGTTACCAACATTTATTTTTTCAATTCTCCCAATAAGCATATATTGGCTATGTGATATTAAATATTCTTCATTTTTTTCTTCGTATTTATTTTCTAAACACAAAGCACCACCGACAATAACATCAACATTCGTTTCTAAATCAAAATATTCTTTTTCATATCTGGGTTTCAAAATTAGAATACAACTTTTTTGTCCATTAAAATCTAAAAAACTATCAGATTTGAAAAGAAGAAATGTAGGAGAAAGTTGCTTTATTACTATACCATGAAGAATATTACTACCATTATGATTGAAACCCCACGGTTCATCTACTGTTAGTTTGTACTTGACCATATTTATTAATTTTCTTTAGTTGGTAATGTTCGGCAGCTAATCGCCATTTTGGGCGATTAAGGTGTATGT